>Ga0137308_100622_pt1 | contig 52253 bp, 46 predicted proteins | sample Inofrocosms_June_FD_97181 | JGI IMG/M metagenome (GOLD analysis project Ga0137308, IMG submission 97181) | Mouse cecal microbial communities from Vienna, Austria - N-Acetylneuraminic and N-Acetylglucosamine D2O microcosms_June | ecosystem: Host-associated > Mammals > Digestive system > Large...
TACCATTTTTCATTAATCCCCATGTTTCCTTGCCATATCTTTCAATTATTGCCCTGCCAACACACTTTTCTGCATTAAAATCAACCGCATCAAACATATTACCTTCATCTTCAAGTTTAAGACGTGCAATCTGGTTCTCCTTGCCACACATATATAGAGATTTTATTATTACCCCACGTTTTGCAAAGACAGCTCTTTCATTAGCTTCACCAAATGGTTCAAGCCATTTAAGCTGTGTAACAAGTTCTTTACTTATATCAGCAAGCTTTGCTTCCATATCAAACCTTACACTTTCAACCAGCTCATCAGGGGTAAGACAGCACTGGTTATTTAAAGTCTCACGGAATTTGTCCAGGTTCTCTTCTGGAAGAGAAAAACCTGCTGCCATTGCATGTCCTCCAAACTCAGTTAAAATATCCTGGCATTTCATAAGTTCTGCCTGCATATGGTATCCAGGTATAGACCTTCCAGAACCTTTAAGCCCTTTTTCACCCTTTGTCAGTATATAAGAAGGCCTGTAATATTTTTCACGCACCCTGCCTGCTACAATCCCTGCCACACTTTCATGGCAGTCTTTAAGATAGACAACAATTACTGGCTGGTTCTGTATGTCCATTTGGGAAGCCTGCTTGTCTGCTTCCTCTTCTGCCCTTTCTGTCATTGCTTTTCTTTCTTCATTAAACATTACAAGCCCTCTTGCACGTTTCTGTGCTGCAATTTCATCTTCTTCAAGCAGAAGTTCCATTCCCATTGAAGCATCTGCAAGCCTTCCTGCTGCATTTATACATGGACCTGCCCGGAAACCTATATTTCCAGAATTAACCTTATCACCAATCTGCAGCTCATCTAACAATGCCCTCATACCAGTATTTTTCATAACACTTCTGTCTGAAAGCATTTTTAAACCATTGCTTACAATAATCCTGTTCTCATCTACCAGTGGAACCACATCACATATTGTAGCTATTGCGGCAAACGGAAGCAGTTCTTCAATATAGCTGTTATCATTATTTTGTCCAAATATATAACTAAAAATTTTATATACAACACCTGCCCCACACAACTGTTTAAATGGATAACCACATCCATCCTGTTTAGGATTTACAACAGCATCCGCCTCTGGAATAATTCCAACACCATCTTCTGATGGTACTTCATGGTGGTCTGTGAGAATATATGTAATTCCAAGTTCTTTCGCACGCAAAGCAGCATCTGGCGCAGATATTCCATTATCACATGTAATAACCATGCCAGCCCCATCGGAATATGCTTCATCCACCATATAACTACGTATTCCATAACCATCTTTTACACGGTGGGGAATTCTGTAACTAACATCACCGCCAAGCAATTTAATTCCCCTGGTTAATATATATGAAGACATAACCCCGTCAACATCATAATCGCCAATAACTTTTATTTTAACCCCTTTTTTAATGGCATCTGACAACAGGGTCCCAGCCTCTTTCACTCCCTTCATAAGACAAGGATTATACATTAAACCAATATCAGGAAACAAATATTTATCCATAGTTTCCCATGTATATAATCCCCTTTTTACAAGAATCTCCGCAAATATCTCTGTTATATTATACCGTGATGCAATTTTAGCAAGGTCTGCACCACATCTCTTACTTACCCAGCGCTTCAAATTTCCATCTCCTGTCCTGTTCATTTCTCTTTTCTATTTCCATACATTATAACACAATTATTCCAAGTTTTGTTAAAATCTGCTATACTATTATAAAACAAAAATATTATTAAGGAGAGATATAATGAACTGGATAAAATACCAGATACACACCACAACAAGCTACGCAGATACTATTGGCGGAATTATCTGTGAACTTGGTATTAATGGCTATGAAGTTACAGACCATGTACCATTATCTGAAAAAGAAGAAAAACAAATGTATACAGATATCCCTGCTGATATGGGTTTTAATGATGGTTCTTCAATACTGACATTTTATACAGAAGCACCTGGCAATGATAGCAGCAGTTTTTTCAGCACAGGCTCTTCCTTACGTGATGAACGTCTTGTCCAGGCAGAAATAACTAATCCAGACAAGCTTATAGAGAAAATTAAAAACCGCATTAGTGAATTACAAGAATTTATACCTGTAACAATGCCACACATTGAATATTCAATAGAAGATGATAATAACTGGAAAGACAAATGGAAAGAAAACTTTAAACCATTCAGGATTGCAGATGACATTATAATCAAGCCCACATGGGAAAATATACCAGATGATGCAAGCCAGGACGATATTATAATAGAAATTGACCCTGGTTCTGCATTTGGCACAGGTACACACGCAACCACCAGGCTATGCCTGCTCTCCTTGCATAACTATATAAAACCTGGTACAACAATACTAGATGCGGGATGTGGCAGTGGCATACTTGCAATAAGTGCATTATTATGTGGTGCCCAGTCTGCATTCTGCCTTGATATTGACCCGGCAGCAGTCAATGCCACTATAGAAAACGCCACCATCAACAATATAAGCCCAGACAGGATAACTGCACTGAAAGCAAATATCCTGGAAGATGGTATTATTATAAAAAATGCAATGGATGGATATTGTGACATAGCAGTTGCCAATATACTTGCAGATGTAATAATTCCTTTGTCTGCACATATCAGCCAGTATATTAAACACAATGGTCTTTTTATATCCTCTGGAATACTTGCAGAAAAAGCAGACAGCGTAGAAGAAGCACTTATTAAAAACAATTTTAAAATACTAAAGAAAAATACACTTGATGAGTGGGTATCATTTGCTGCCCAGAAAATATTTTAATACAGCAAGTTAATTTTTTTGCAATAGGGAGTGTTTGAAAATTGCTTTTTGCGAAGAGTGCGCCACAATTTGTGGGAGATTTATACCAATTAAAAGCAGCCATATGGGCGGCGTTGACTGGATTTGGTATAAATATACCGCAAAGTTGGGAGTGCAAACCGTTGATATTGCCATATATAAAAAAACGGGCGGCACAATGTGCCAGCCCGTCTACAATAAAAATATTACATTATTTCTCAGCTGTTTTTCATACTTACAGCTTTGTTCTTTACTGTTTCCTTGTTTTTCCCAGAAGCCTTCTTAATTGTATACCAGAGTGTACCTGTTATACATACAGAAGAATAAGCACCACATATAATACCTGCAAGAAGAGGTATAGCAAAATCCCTTACAGACTCTACCCCAAGAATAGCAAGCATAACTACCATCAAGAAAGTAGTAAGTGACGTATTTATGCTTCGTGTCAGTGTCTGTGTAATACTATCATTAACTATGCCTTCAAGTGCTTCACTGCTTGTACGTGTTCCAAGATTTTCACGTATACGGTCAAATATTACGATTGTAGCATTAATTGAATAACCAACTATTGTAAGCATACATGCAATAAATGTATTACCAACAGAAATTCTTACAGCAGCATAAACAAGAAGTACACATATTACATCATGCAGAAGAGCAAGTACCGCACTTCCTGCAAAAATAATATCCTTAAACCTGAACCATATATATATAAGCATACATATTGCTGCTATAATTACAGCTATAACTGCATCTGACTTCATTTCATCAGAAACAGAAGCACTTATACTCTGTATCTGTATACTATCCTCTTCAATACTATATTTTGAAGAAATTGTAGATGTCAGGTTCTTACGCTGTTCCTCTGAAAGCTCAACTGTCTTAACTGTAAGTTCATTAGAACCTGCAACCTCTGCTATAACAACATCATTAGAACCACTTTCTTCCATAAAGAGTTTTTCTATTTCTTTTTTAAAATCTGCATCTATCTTCTGGCTGTCACTAAATGGTATATCATAAGTTGTACCACCCATAAAGTCAAGACCATAATTAAGAATATGCCCATCCCTTGCATTATTGACTACAAGCATAACTACACATGCTGCTATCATAACACCAGAAATAGCAAAGAATTTACCTTTATTTCCAATAAAGGTAATCTGCTTCCTTTCTTTTTCAACACCAAAATATTTTACATCATCTACTCCTAATGCATACATTGCATTAAGGATAATTTTTGTAATAACAAGAGATGTAAACATTGAAAGAATAATACCCATTGCAAGTGTAGTTGCAAATCCTTTTACAGTACCAGAACCCTTAATATATAAAACAACTGCCGCAATAAGGGTAGTTACATTACCATCTATAATAGCTGAAAGAGCTTTATCAAAACCAAGCTTTATACTTGCCTGTACTGACTTGCCCTTCCTAAGCTCCTCCTTAATACGGGTAAATATAATAACATTGGCATCAACAGCCATACCTATATTAAGTATAATACCAGCCACTCCAGGAAGTGTAAGGGTTATATCAAGTACATTCAGCGCCACAAGCATTACTACAAGGTAGAAAAGCAGCGCAATAGAAGCAGCAAGTCCTGGCAGCCTGTAGAACACAAGCATAAATAACACTACAAGGCCAAAACCAATAGCACCAGCAATAAGGCTTGTAGTAATAGCATCCTGCCCTAACTGTGCACCTACTACCTGTGACTGTATTTCCTTAAGTTCAACAGGAAGTGCACCTATACGTATCATAGAGGCTAGTTCATCAGCTTCTGCATATGTCTTGAAACTTCCAGAAATAACAGCCTGTCCATTTGTTATCTCAGCCTGTACAGCTGGAGCGGACAATACCTTGCCATCATATACTATATATATCTGTTTCCTTGAAGGATAAGCTGCTGCTGTTGCTTCTGCAAACTTCTTAGTTCCCTTTGCATTAAATGAAAGCTGTACCACATATTCCTTATTCTTAGTAATTTCATCCTGCTGTGTACCTGCTTCTGCATTTTTTACATGCTTTCCTGAGCAGACCACCTTTGTATACTTTGGATTGCCATTATCATCAAATGTCATATCATCTGCTGCAACAAAGTCAAGTGAACCTTCTTTACCAAGTGATTCAAGAACCTCATCTGCATTTTCAACTCCAGGTATATCAATAGAAATACGGTTATTTCCTTCCTGGACTACAGAAGACTCTGTACTATAAACCTCAGCACGGTCCTGCATCATAGCAATTGTATCACTCATCTCTGTATCAGTCGGGTTATCCTTAACAGCCTGGTACGTAATACTTACACCACCTGCCAGGTCAAGACCAAGTTTAATGTTCTGGGCGCTGCCCCTGTGCGAATCTGTAAAACCAACTAACGTTGTAAAAGCACACAATCCGGTTACTACAATAATAACCAATAGCTGCAACAGCCCCTTTTTCCTGTTATTCATGCTGCACATCTCCTTTTTTATATACTTCTTATGTGACAGTTTATCAAAAAACCACACTAGATGGCATTATAGCATAGTTGTTATATAATTTGCAAGTATTACACTATTATATAATCTCCAATTTTATCCAGTTAACCCTTTTTTCCCTTAAATACAAATCTATAATATTTTATTTTTTTCTTTACTATACCCTTTATTTCCAACAAAAGAAACACCCCATCTGCTTAACTACAGATGAAGTGTTTCTAAAAATATACACTGCTGGCTATCTTCCATTTGCATATACCTTTCCTGCTTCAGCTTTAATTCCATTATAATACAACAACTCATCAACTGTAACAAGCTGGTAACCCTCTTTCACAAGCTTTGGCACAAGCTTTTCTACAGCATCAGCAGTTGAAGGATACAAGTCATGCATAAGTACAATATCACCGTCCTGGATAACCTTACACTCATTTAAAACAGACTTCTTGTTCCTGCTCTTCCAGTCCTCAGTGTCAACACTCCAGTAAATCATAGGAACCTTTACAGTGCTGCGCATAGTATCATTAATGCTTCCTCCTGGTGGCCTTAAAGCAGAAAAACTGCATCCAATAACATCTTTTATAACCTTTTTACTTTTATCCAGCTCAGCCCTTATCTGCTTCTTGCTAAGTTTCGTCAGGTTAGCATGGTTATAAGTATGGGTTGCTATCTCATTGCCCTGTTCATATGCCTGTTTTACCATATCTTCATATGATGGTACCCTGTTTCCTACAATAAAAAACGTCGCACGTGCATCATATTTCTTAAGCACTTTTAAAATCCTGCTTGTAACAGGAGTGTACGGGCCATCGTCAAATGTAAGGGCAACCATAGGCTTATCAGGGTCAAGTCCGTCACGCAGCCACCTTTTCTTTCCAGATGCCATAGTTTCTTTGACAGATTCCTTTTCATTATCTTTGGAATCTTTTTTCTTCTCACGGCTGTCTTCTTTAACACCATCAGCTTTATCTGAATCCGTATCTGCTGCCGCAACATTCCCACTTCCATCCTGCATATTTAAACCATTTAATTTAAATGCAAGAACCGCCAGGATAACAACAAGCAAAACTGCTGTACTAAAAAGCACAACTTTAGTTCTCATCTCACTTTTCCTCTTTCTCTGGTTAATCATACTTCTTACCTGGAATGACTCATTCCTAAAGCCATCAGTTCCACCTTTGATGTGCTTTTTCCTATAACCCATTTGTCGTTCCCTCCAAATTTCTTATCTGTATTTTATTATTCCCCAAAAAACATCTGGTCAATAACTATAATAACATATATCTTTTAATTATGTTTTAAAAATATATTACAAATATGTCATATTTTTATTAATGTTTAACAAAAATAAACAATATTATAATTATTATACATAAATAAAAATTATGGCGCAAGCATCCCTCCAAACATTCCTGAAATTATGCATATCAATGCACCTGTTACAACCTCCTGGTTTACACCAGGCTTGTTCCCCATAATCCAGATACCTGCCAGTACTATAATTGCAAAATACATAATGCTTACAGCTATGCCCCACAGGAATTTATGCTGTCCTGCTTTCTTTCCTGCCACAAAACCGCCAATAAAATTTGATATTATGTAAACAGCAATAACACAGCCACTGACAGCACCTGCTCCGGCTCCTGTCTTCCAGATAAAGGCTGACATTACTGCAAGAAGTACTGCACTTAATATAAACATGCCTGCCAGCACTATACCATAGTTTACAAAATTTTTCTTCTCCATATAATCTTATTCTCCTGATAATTATTATTATTCATATTTATACCTTTCTGGTACAAAATATGACTATTATGATATACTAAACCTGGCAGGGATTTTTTATAAATTTTTGCTTGTACTTATTTAAGATTACAACACTTTGACAAAAAACAAAAGGAGGAACGGCATAAAATTATGAAATATATTGATTTACACACCCATTCCAATTATTCAGATGGCACATGCCCGCCATCTGTACTTGTTTCAAAAGCTATAGAAAAAGGTCTTGCTGCCTTTGCACTGACTGACCATGACACAGTAGCAGGAATAGAAGATGCTGTTAAAGCTGTAAATGAACAGCAGGCACCAGTCCAATTTATACCAGGTACAGAACTTTCTGCCGCATATAAAGACAAAGATATACATATTGTAGGACTTTTTATTAACCACCAGAACACAGCATTTAAAAATGCTGCCAGAATAATAATTAAAAGACGTGATGACCGCAATATGGAGATGGTAGAAAACCTTAGAAAAGCTGGAATACCAATTTCAATGGAAGCACTTATGGAAAATAACCCTGATACAGTTGTTACAAGAGCCCATTTTGCACGCTTCCTTGTTGACAATAAAATAACTGCAACACCTGCAGATGCTTTTAGAAAATACCTTGATACAGATACCCCTTATTATGTGCCACGTAAATACATAGAACCTGAAGAAGCAATCACTCTTATAAAAAATGCTGGTGGTGTACCTGTACTGGCACATCCACTTCATTATAAACTAAGAGAAGCAGAACTTGAAAAACTTGTAAGGCGTCTCGCCCTGGCAGGTCTTATGGGAATTGAAACATTGTATTCAAACCACACCAGACAAGATGAAATTTATGCCAAAAAGCTGGCACAAAAGTTTAACCTGCTGCCAAGCGGGGGCTCTGATTTCCATGGAAGCAACAAACCTGCAATAGATATAGGAACTGGCAGGGGCAGCCTTGCAGTACCTTACCATTATCTTGAAAAACTTGCAGAAGCATGCAATTATCCTCTTTAAAAATAAAAACAGCATAGCCAGGTTATTCCTGTTATGCTGTTTTTAACAAAATACTCTTTTATATTTTCAAATATTACAGTTTCCAGATATCATTATTGTATTCTGCTATCGTCCTGTCTGATGAGAAAAATCCTGCTTTTGCAGTATTAACAAGCATCTTCTTTGCCCATCCCATCCTGTCAGAATAATCACCCATCATTTTATCTTTTACAGCGATATATTCCTTTATATCAAGAAGAGTCATAAACCAGTCTTTATTAACAATCTCTTTAAACAAGCGTCCAAGGTTTTCAGGGTCTCCAGCCATAATAAGTTCTGGACTGATAATAAAGTTAACAAGCTCTTTTACAAGAGAATCCTCTTCATATATTTTCCTTGATGAATAACCATTTGTATTATATAAGTTAATAACTTCATCACTTGATTTACCAAATATATAAATATTTTCACTGCCTACAAGGTCATTTATTTCTACATTAGCACCATCCATTGTACCAAGTGTAACAGCCCCATTAAGCATAAATTTCATATTACCAGTACCACTTGCTTCCTTAGATGCAAGTGAAATCTGCTCTGAAATATCACATGCAGGAATAAGCTTTGCAGCTTTTGTAACGTTATAGTTTTCAACCATAACTACCTTTAAATAAGGATTAACCTGTGGGTCATTCTCAATAACCTGCTGTAAACAAAGTATAAGGTGGATAATATCTTTTGCAAGTGTATATGCAGGGGCAGCCTTTGCACCAAATATCATAGTAATTGGTGTTTCCGGAAGCTTTCCAGACTTAATTTCTTTATACTTATAAATAAGGTAAAGTGCATTAAGCTGCTGGCGCTTGTACTCATGCAGACGCTTAACCTGTATATCAAATATAGAATCTTCTGGTATATCTATATTCTGTGTATCTTTCAGGTATTTCTTAAGCTGCTTCTTATTATTGTCCTTAATCTCTAACATCCTTTTAAGCACTGCTGTGTCGTCTTTATATCCAAGAAGCTTCTCAAGCTCTCCTGCGTCTTTCTTCCATCCATCCCCAATTAGCTCTGTAATATATCCTGCAAGCTCTGTATTACAATGCATCAGCCAGCGGCGGAATGTAATACCATTTGTCTTATTATTAAACTTTTCAGGGTAAATATCATAAAATGCCTTTAACTCTGATTCTTTAAGTATATCTGTATGAAGTGCCGCAACACCATTTACACTGAAACCATAGTGGATATCCATATGTGCCATGTGTACACGGTTCTCATTATCAATAATGGCAACTCTTCCATCATTATATTTTGCCTTAATCTTTTCATCAAGCTTCCTGATAATAGGCATAAGCTGTGGCACAACTTCTTCAAGGTATGAAACTGGCCATTTCTCAAGCGCTTCTGCAAGAATTGTATGGTTAGTATATGCACATGTCTTACTTACAATATCTGCTGCCTCATCAAAATCTATGCCACGCTCCTGTAAAAGACGGATAAGTTCAGGTATTACCATAGATGGATGTGTGTCATTAATCTGTATAACTGCATGCTCATAAAGCTTCTTTACATCATAGCCATTTTCATCCATTTCTTTAAGGATAAGCTGTGCACCATTGCTTACCATAAAATACTGCTGGTAAATTCTTAAAAGCTCTCCTGCCTTGTCACTGTCATCAGGATACAGGAACAATGTAAGGTTTTTTGCAATCTGTGACTTATCAAATGAAATCCCGTCACCTACGATTGACTCGTCCAATGTATCTATATCAAATAAATGAAGTTTATTTAAACCACTTTCATATCCTGGCACATCAATATCATATAATGTAGAATCCAGTGTAAAATCTTTAAACTGTACTGGGAAATGTATTCCTGTATCCACAAGCCAGCTTTCCTTTTCAATCCAAGGGTTCTTTACTTCTTTCTGTTTGTTATTTTCAAATATCTGCTGGAACAGCCCAAAATGGTAATTAAGCCCAATACCTGCACCATTAAGCCCCAAAGTTGCTATTGAATCCATAAAACATGCCGCAAGCCTTCCAAGACCACCATTCCCAAGTGAAGGTTCTGGCTCAGCTTCTTCAATCTCTGTTAAATCTTTGCCATTTTCCTCCAGACACTTCTTTACATCATCAAATATGCCAAGATTTATTAAATTATTGGAAAGTAATTTACCAATAAGGAATTCAGCAGAAATATAATATATCTTCTTGCTTCCCTTATTTGGCTCCTTATCCTTGCACATTTCCTTTACAAGTTTTAAAAGTGCATAATAAATCTCTTTGTTTGACGCCCCATTTACTGCCTTGCCTAAGTAACCCTCAATTTTTTTCTGTAACTCCATAATAGTTCTCCCTTCTCAGATAAATTTACCAGTACAACAGATGCCTGTCTTATAACTGGTTATATTATAATTACATTTTATGGTTTTTATCTTGCACAATAGTTTCTAAAAGTGATACAATACTATCAAATTACAACAAAAAACATATGCAGCCCAAAACCTGCATGTGTTAGAAAGGCATGATTATTATTATGAATAATCCTGACTATGAATATTACCATGAAAAAAAATCTCATGTTACTATAAACTTTCCATATAATACATACCTTTGCTCAATTCCGCTTGATTTTATACAGGTAAATACACACTGGCATGAAGAAGCAGAATTTATTATTATTAAAAAGGGCTGTGGCAAAATATATATTGATTTACAGTTATATAATGTAACTGCTGGAGATATTTTGCTTATACTTCCAGGACAGCTGCATTCTATAAGCCAGTCTGGAAACAAATGCATGGAATACGAAAATATACTTTTCTCCCCTGGACTTTTATATGGAAATGGGCATGACTATTGTACAACTGGCTATCTGCACCCTTTTTTTGAAAACAATTTTATATTTCCTGCCCATATAAATAAGTCATATAGCATTTACAGCCAGCTTTACGCATGTATTGATTCTATAGACAAACTACGTTCAAATCCTGTTCCTGGCTATGAACTTGGAATTAAAGGTTATCTGTTCCAGTTTTTTTCACTGGTTTTCGCAAACCTTATTGATATAGAATTAAAAAAGCCTGCAAACAGCCATGCTGCCAAATTAAAGGAAATACTTTACTTTATATCTGTCCACCACAATGAACCACTTGTACCCTCTGATGCTGCTTCTGCTGCAGGTTTTAGCACATCACATTTTATGAAATTTTTTAAAAAACATATGGGATGCACATTTACTGAATACCTGAACAGCTACCGGCTTTCTATCGCATGTACCCTGCTTTCTACTACAGATAAACCTGTACTGGAAATATCATATGAAACTGGCTTTACTAATCTTTCATATTTTAACCGTCTTTTCAAAAAAAAATACGGTATATCTCCAAGAATATACCGTAAGGAACTGTTAAGAAACAACTCATCTTCCTGACTTACCTTGATGCAAGGATGCAGCACAAGAAAATTCTGGCGTAACTGCTGTACCTGCATCTTTTCTTTGCAGGTAATTATTTATACTGCACCATGTTAACAAGTTATTTCTTAACAGTTCCTGGATTATTATAAATATACTGCCATTATTTTTCGCTGCTCTGTTTGTCTATTTCAACAATATTGTCTTTTTTCATTGGAATACGGCAATTTTTGTTATTACCAAATTCCACAATAACTACCTCTTCCATTATATCTATTACTACGCCAAAAAAACCGCTTGTTGTAAGTATGCTATCCCCTACCTCAAGTGTTGTAATAAGAGCAGTATGTTCTTTCTGCTGCTTCTTCTGCGGTCTTATTGCAAAGAACCAGAACACACCTATTACAACAGCATATACAACTACTATGCTTAAAAGACTCTGTGTCCCACCAGTTCCCAATACTGTTACTAAATTCATTTTGAATCCTCCTTAAGATATTCTAATTTTTTATTTTTATATTCTTTATAACAGCCCTTTTCTATTGCGTCACGTATTTCTTCCATAAGAGTATTATAAAAATAAAGGTTATGTGTAACCATAAGACGCAGCCCAAGCATCTCTTTTGCCTTTAAAAGATGCCTTATATAAGCCCTGCTGTAAGTTTTGCATACAGGGCAGCCACATGTTTCATCAAGAGGCCTGTCATCAAGCTCATATTTCTTATTTAAAAGGTTCATCTTGCCAAAATTAGTATATGCATGTCCATGACGTCCATTCCTGGCAGGATATACACAATCAAAGAAATCCACACCACGTTCCACTGCTTCAAGTATATTGGCAGGCGTACCAACTCCCATAAGATAAACAGGTTTGTCCTGTGGAAGATATGGTACAGTCTTTTCAATTATATTATACATCTCCTCATGGCTTTCACCGACTGCCAGTCCGCCCAGTGCATAACCATCAAGTTCCATGGATGTTATACGTTTTGCATGTTCTATACGTATATCTTCAAAAGTCCCACCCTGGTTGATACCAAAAAGAAGCTGGGATTTATTTATTGTTGTTTCAAGGCTGTTAAGCCTTGCCATCTCCTTTTTACACCTTTCAAGCCATCTTGCCGTCCTGTCTGCTGATGCCTGCATATATTCCCTTGTAGCAGGATGTGGCGGACATTCATCAAATGCCATTGCTATTGTTGACGCAATATTTGACTGTATCTGCATACTTTCTTCTGGACCCATGAAAATCTTCCTGCCATCAATATGGGAACTAAAATAAACGCCTTCTTCTTTAATTTTCCGCAGGCTTGCAAGTGAAAACACCTGGAAACCACCAGAATCAGTAAGTACAGGCTTATCCCAGACCATAAACTTACGTATACCACCCATATCCCTGACAATGCCATCACCTGGCCTTACATGCAGGTGGTAAGTATTACAAAGTACCACCTGCGTTTTAATACCTTGCAGGTCTTGTGTAGAAACAGCACCTTTCATAACACCATCTGTACCAACATTCATAAATACTGGTGTCTGTATAGTACCATGGACAGTTTCAAGCTGTCCTCTTTTTGCATCACCATCTTTATATAATATCTTATACATTATTCCCTCATCTCTTCCGCTTTAATTACAGATAATAACATTATATGGTATATTCTGTCAACCTCTTCTGAAATAATCAGATATAAGCTTTATTACAAAGAAAAGTACAGCAACTGGCAGTACAATACGTATAATAATAACTGCTGCCAGACCGCCAAGAAACAATACAAATGCAATAATACCTATAACAAGAACCAACAGCAGGATTTTCTCATACCATCTAATGCTGTGGCCAAAGCCCCTCTTATACTCATATTGCCTGTAATCTGTACCTTCACCACTGTTCTCTTCTCCTGAAGTGGTCCTGCTGTATTCATTTCTTGCCTGTTCTTTATAAAAATCTGCCATAGGCCCTTTAGATGCTATAAAACTGTCTATTATAGTCCTTGCAATAAGATGCGGGTCTCCTAACTGTTCTAGTGCTTTTTCCTCGGATTCCTCTCCATTTTCAATATAATCTTTATAATAACGGATATTTTCCTCTATTTCAGATGCTGGCACATTGCCCGCCAGGCTCTCTGTAAGAATATCTAAAAATTCTTTTTTAGTCATTGGCAACCTCCATTACATTAGGTTATGCTTCCGGACTCTCCCTTGTGCCTGCCTTTATGGCAAAGCTTTCCGGAATATTAGGAAAGAATAAGTTAAAAGCGCAAGTCATATGGCTTGCGCTTATTTAACCGCTATATTAAACGGTTTTATTCTTAATTTGCTTAAACATTATTAAGCCTTTCCAACTGAACCAAAGAGTTCCATCTTCTCTTTTACAGTAGCTTTGATAGCTTCTGCACCTGGAGCTAAGAGCTTACGTGGGTCAAATCCCTTGCCCTGCTGGTCTTTGCCTTCTTCAATATACTTACGTGTAGCTTCCTGGAATGAAAGCTGGCACTCTGTATTAACATTAATCTTTGCAACACCAAGGGAAATAGCTTTTTTAATCATGTCTTCTGGAATACCTGTACCACCATGAAGTACAAGAGGCATATCTCCTGTCTTTGCCTGGATTGCTTCGAGAGTTTCAAAGCTAAGGCCTGCCCAGTTATCTGGATACTTTCCATGGATATTGCCAATACCTGCTGCAAGCATTGTAACGCCAAGGTCTGCAACCATCTTGCATTCATCAGGGTCTGCACACTCACCAGCACCAACTACACCATCTTCTTCACCACCTATTGAGCCAACTTCTGCCTCAAGTGAAAGTCCAAGGATATTGCAAGCATGTACTAACTGTGTAGTCTTGTCAATATTCTCTTCAATAGGATAATGTGAGCCATCAAACATAATTGATGAGAAACCTGCATTAATACAAGCCTTTGCACCTTCAAATGAACCATGGTCAAGGTGAAGTGCTACAGGAACAGTTATATTTAACTCTTCTAACATTCCATTAACCATTCCTACAACTGTCTTATAACCACACATATACTTGCCAGCGCCCTCAGATACACCTAAGATAACTGGGGAGTTAAGTTCCTGTGCTGTCTGTAAGATAGCCTTTGTCCACTCTAAGTTGTTGATATTGAACTGGCCTACTGCATATTTGCCAGCTTTAGCTTTGGTAAGCATTTCTTTTGCTGATACTAACATAATATAAACCTCCATCTTTTGATAAGCTCCACGCCCGTGAAGCTGTAACATATAAATCAAATCTATTATATACCATTTCTGCCAAAAATGGAATATAAAATATACAAGTTTTCAAGTCCATTTCATAAATTTCAATAATTTCTATTATGCGCTTTTATGGGAATAGACATGTACAAGTTTTATAAATACATGTTATATTACATCTAAATGAACATTTCCACCTGGATACAATGTCACTTAGTCCAGCAGTTCCCTTTAAATAGCAGGCTTAAAAGTGTTTTAAAATTAAATACTTTACAAATTATATTGCTCTGGCAATTCCAAAATTTTACCACCCGTAAGCTCTTTATCCAGGACAAACACATGAATAAACAATTTATAAACAAATCACTTATGTGAACATTTTTTAGTATGATTATCAATTCTTTACTCCAAAACCACTTCAGGAAACATATAATGTAGTAATTATTAACAAAATGTTCACAGTTTATTTACCCATGCATTTGCCCTGGACCTTTATTTATTAACACTTTTATATCTAAATGTGTTATGATATAAACATAAATAACTATTACAACAATTTTTTAAAAATATATAAATTAAAATTTGCAAACAATAACTTTATTAAGAATTAAACAGGGATAAGAATATGACAGAACAAAACCGGCTGGTTTTATGGGGATGGTTCAGTCCCCAAATTGTTAAAAATAAACTAATACCAGATATAGAAAAAAACATTATGCAATTTGGAGTGGGTTTCCCTATTGCTTATGAAGCATTTGAAAAAAATAAATATGCAGCAGATAGTTTATATTTTCATCATTCACATGCGGAAAGTGATATACCAATAGGACAGAAATACAATAAAATAGCATTGATGGAGAATTATGAAATAATGCCAAATTCAATTCAAACTTGTCATTCAGAGGTTATATGCTTTTTTACTTGCAATCCTAAGATGCAGCCTTCTGAATATGCAATGCGGGGACATCACGAGAGCAGCTTAATACAATTTAAACACGGAACCCCACAAATTATTTATAATGAATTATTGGAGATAACAGAATTACCTTTTAATCCAACTAAAAAACAAATATGTCTTTACCATGAAGACAATATATAAACATACAGCCACTAGAAAAAACAAGCGGCCCAAACACCATGCTTAAAAGGAAGTATTTATTTTGGTATACCAGACTAAATGACGTTGTACCTGGTTCTGTATTTATTACTATAATACCTTACTTTAAATATATCAGGAAGTGATGCTTTGTTTGACAACATTACAAAATAATAATATAATTTGTAAAATAATAATTTATGTAAGTAAGGAGAAATATACAATGCCAGGAGTTTTATTTGAGGGCGGTTCATTCAGGGCTGTATTTAGCTGTGGTGTTATGGATGCCCTTCTTGATAATAATATTATGTTTCCATACTGTATAGGTGTATCTGCTGGCGCAGCAAATTCCGCATCATATATTTCAAAACAGAGTGGAAGAAATATACAAGTATATGTAAATTACCGCAATGACAAAAGATATGTTGGAAAGAGAAACTTTCTTACAGAAAAAAGCCTTTTTGGAATAGATTTTGTATTCCGTAAAGTTCCAAATGAACTTATAAAATTTGACCTGGACACATTCAGGCAGTATACTGGCAAGTTTGTTGTAGTAGTTACAGATGCACTTACTGGTAAAGCAAAATACTTTGGAAAAGATGATATAGATGAGCAGTTCAATGTTTTTTGTGCTACATGTGCCCTTCCTGGAGCATTTCCAGCTGTAGAAATATCAGGTGGATATTATTATGATGGAGGTCTTTCAAATCCTGTACCTATTGACAAATGTATTGAAGATGGCAATAAAAAAATGCTAATTGTGCTTACACAGCCTGATGGTTATAAAAAAACCTGCCTGCCAAGGGAAAAACGCATTGCCAGGCTTATACAACACAAATATCCTGCCATAGCTGGCAGAATTCTGCACAGATATAAAAAATATAATGAATCACTGGAAATATGCAGGCAGCTTGAAAGTGAAGGCAAAGCAATTATATTAAGGCCTCCCTGCAAGCTTGAAAGCCTGGAAAGTGATATAAATATATTAAAACAGACTTATAAACAAGGCTATAACCTGGCAGAAAAAAAATTAGATGAAATAAAATCTCTTTTCTAAAACCAAAAATCAAACTTTAGCATATTAATTTCCATAGGTGGTTTGAAAGTTAAAAAGTATACAAATTTACTGGCTCTGGCAGGATATAACAGTCCTTAATATATTTTTACCAGAAAAGAAATGTTATAATCCAGCCAAGCATAACACCACACACATTCAGGCCCACATCAAACCACGAGAAATGACGTCCTTCAATAAAAGGCTTTGTCCTTTCATCTGCCCATGACCATATAACCGCTGCTGCCACACCATATAGGGGATTTAATAAATAACTCTTTAAAGTTATAACTAATAATATATTAAATACAAAAAATAAAAAAACATGTGCTGCCTTTCTTAAATATGAATTTAATCTATTAACGTTAATCCCTGCAAAACATAGCTTTTTGGCAAGTTCCATACTTGCTTTTCCTGTCTGCTCTCCATTCTGGTGTGATAAAAATGTCATAAATACAAACCATATAACAGTTAAAATTAAATATATATGCAAAATACCCCTCCTAAAGTAATTATTAATAACTTTTCTTACCAATATTTACTATAACATATACTTTCAATTTAATAAAGATTTACAAAAGCAGATATCAGGACAAATGCATGAATAAACAAATTATAAATATTGCCATAATTTATTAAATAAATCAGCTCCAGAGGGGATATTTACACAGAATAATTGTTACAACAGGCTGAATACATTGAAGATGTACCGCAAGAAAAGAAAGCATAGTATAAACTTAAACATATTAATCCTATTTATTCATTGAGCTTTTTGTATTAATCATCTTTATTTTCTTTATCAATACTTTTTGCATACTGTAAAAGCCGCTTTATCACGTCTTTACTTGACAAACTATGTTCATCAGCTATTTCAACAATTTTATTGTAAATATCTATATCATCATTTTCAAAAACCAGTTCTATTTTTTTCTCTTGTTTACCTGCAATATGCTCATAATGTTCTGGAAATGCATAATAACATGATTTACAAAACTCCACATCCCTAATTTTCCAATTTTCACAATGTTCGCATGCCCATGACTTATCTCTATTCGCTGATGGTGATAAAAGCATAAAACAATCAAGATTATTCATATCATAAGGATCTCCACCAATTTCATATGGAATCCTGTGGTCTGGCTGTAAAAGCCTCGATGGATATTCCTCCCCATAAAGATAACATCTGCATCCATACCTATCTATTAAAGCTTTTTTCAGCTGCCCATTCAGTTGTGTACGTCCACCAGTTCTTGCTAACTTATTACTTCTCTTAGCCTCTTCCCAATCTCCAAATTTATATGCTGCTATACTTTTTCCATTTCTGTCTTTTACCTTAAAAGTAATTAATGGTATACCCATTTCCCTTACATCTCTTGCTGCTCTGGGAGCATGTTCATAACCTCCATCTTTCAAGTCTTGAGTACTACAAAAACCTTGTTCTAAAATCTTATCAATAACAAATCTTGCCCTTTTCTTTGTAACTGAATTAAGTTTTTCTAAAAAATCGTCTGATAACATTTTTCCTCCTATGCCAAATTTAAAGATAACTGTATATATTTTTGTGCAACCTCATGTAGATTGCCACTTAAATATAACGATTCATATGTGGTCTCACTTTTTCCATTTAATGTTGCTTGGGCTGAAAGCCCTGCATTAACATACATATGTTTTAAATTTAAATATTGTGGCAATATTTGTCCAATTTTTCTATTACCAGTCATCCCATCATAGCTTACTATATAATCTATTCCTTTTTCACTAAGTTTTTCCAATACTCCAACAAACTCTTCAAACTGGACACCTTGAATATATCTGTTATCCCTAGTATTCTCTTTATTAGATGTTCCTTGGTATGGCGGATCTAAATAAACTAAATCGCCCTTTTCTGCTATATCTAACAAATCCTTATAGTCCATACTATAAAACATAGTTTTTCCCTTAAGTAACTCCGAAATTCTAAAAGCATTATATTCTATAACATTTGGTTTTGTTCCATATCTTCTTTTATCACATGACTGGTTCATCTGTCCATGTGCATTATAGCGTACTGCTCCTTTAACAACACGTGCTAATAAAAACAACATCCGTCCTGCATCACATTTCCCCTTATTAAACTCACTTCTTATTTTTAAAAAATAATCAATATTATTTTCATGTTCCGCAAACTGCCCTTGCCAAATTTCAGAATATTGTTTCACTAAAAGTGTTGGATCTTCTATACACAATTCTAACATTTGTATTAAAGGCTCATTTATATCATTTAGTATAAATGTTTCACATATCCCTTGATATGCTGCAAAGATAGACACCGCTCCAGTTCCTGCAAAAGGTTCTATAATTCTTTTTGTTGTTTCTGGAATAAATTTCACTATTTCAGGTGCCAAAATCCTTTTACTTCCTTGATATTGAACTAAATGTGGTACCTTTCCCATAATGTTTCTCCTCCTTAGATGATAAAAACACACTTTTATTGTAACACGTTTTCTTTATCTACACAATCGTTAACGTTTTTTTGAGTTTCCCCGTTTTTCAAATTACACAAAGATTATATTACTCTGGCGGATTCCAAATGTTTTACCATAAGGCAGCTATTTGGGGGCGCTAGTGCATCCCATCCAAGCGCAAGCGGCTGCTGTTGGTAAAATTTTGGAATTGCCAGAGGCAAAATACCTATGTAGTCAAGCGGATATCCGCAATCCGCTTTGCCTGCAAGCAGGCATTGGCTACTTGCCCAATAACAAACCAACCTCATCGCCGCTTTGTGGCAGTCTGGGGTGGACTTACTTAATGAGGTTAAAAAGGGGAAACTCAAATTCTAAGTATAATTGAAAATACAAGCCTTATATGATAAAATAGTATCTGGCACAGTATAACTAATATATAGAAATGAGGTGCATTATGAAAAAAAAATTTAAACAATTACTATTTATATTGTGTATGGTTATAGCTATAACAATGTCATACACAATATTCACCCATGCTGGCAGCAATAAAACAGGTTATGTTGCATTTGGTGACAGCATTGCAGCAGGCTATGGCCTTGAAGGCTATACAGCAGACCAGGACAACCCGCCAGCAGACAGTTACCAGGCAATTATAAGCAATTTCCTTAAAACATCCCCAGCAAATTATGCAGTTACAGGCGATGACAGCACAGACTGCATTAATATACTGGAATCAGGCAATGCAGACAATATGCTTTCCGATGCTGGAATTATAACACTTTCAATTGGTTCCAATGATTTATTAAAACCATTTACTGGAATAGTAAAAGAAACACTTGGGATAACAGAAGATATAGAAAGCCTGGACCCTTCCCAGATTGAAAAATACTATTCAAACCTTGATGCTTCTTCTATACTTGAAATTACTGCAATAGCAAACAAACTTTCAAACGAATTAAAAGATAACGCAATACTCCATGAAAAAGCACAGGCATTTTCTGGTAACTTTAATAAAATAATAGATATTATAAACCAAAAAGCACCAGATGCTTCAATATATGTAACAAATATATACAACCCTTACAAAGATGTTATGGTTCTTGGAGATATAGCAGAAACTTATATAAAAGAAATTAACACTGCATTTTCACAAGATTCAGAAAATTATACACTTATAGATTTGTATACATTATTTAAGAATGAGAACTTGTCAAATGTAAAATTTAATATTTCAGATTTATCAAGCATAAACCTTGACCCACATCCATCCAAAGAAGGGCATAAAAGAATTGCAGAAACTATAATTTCTGCCATAGAAAAGAAATATGCACCTGCTGCTGCATCAATATCACAGCTTAAAAGTACAGCTAAAAATACTATAACAATAAAACTTACCTGTAAAACAGACAAGTCTGGATACGAGATAAAATTTGCCACTTCTAAAAATGGCAAATGGAATACTTTAGAAAATACCAGCAAAAACACTGCTAAAATTAAATCATCCAAATTAAAAGCAGGTAAGACATACTACATAAAAGCCAGAAGCTTTAATGAAATAAACGGAGTAAAATACTACAGCCAGTATAGCAAAGTGAAAAAAATCCAGATAAAAAAATAAACACCGATGTATAAGCTATAACAATCTTCTACATTAAAAACAAACACACAAATACCTGGTTCTTATTAATACCTATCAGGATTACGGCTATTCCAGCTTATAATTAATACCAGGGTATCCGGAACATTGCTTTAAAATTACTTATTACAGCTTGTGCAGAAACTATATCAGATTACCGCATCCAATATACCTCTGCCATACCTGCAAAAGTAAATTAAGCCACAATATTCCAGATACCCTGTTTTACCTTGCTAACAATTCTTATTGTAAATCCTGCTTGTATAGCTTCCATCTTCTATACTAATATAACGTATAAAAAGAGAAACTTTATTATCTGGGTTTAAGTTATCCCATATAAGCTGTCCAAACTCTTCCATATCATCCTTTACCCCAACAAGCTTTGGCTCTCCTTCAAAGCTTGGAAGCGGGCTGCCATCATGCATATAAGTGTGTATAAAATGCCCTTCACCTGCCACAGGGTTTTCATAATCAAAAGTATAACGGTTACATGCATCTGGATTACCATTATTACTTTTCAATATAGACATAGAATATTTAAAAATACCATTTTCTATATTAAGCATTGCAGAAATACGTGGTGTATAATTTGGCGCATCTGGCTCAAACTCCCTTGTAAGAAGTGCCTGCCTGAATGTAGAACCACTTTCCACCATATCATAAATTGTATCTGTCTGGTCACCATTAGTCACTATTGTATTATTGCCAAGCACACGTACAGGCGCATATATAACAAGGCTTGGGTCACTTAACTTCGCAGGGTCAAAAGCCTGTGTACGTATACCCTCACCATCTTCTATAAAAATCCTGTTCCTGCTGTTTTCACTGCGTCCCATTATAAAATAAGCAATTACTGCATGTCTGCCATCTGGTGTCCTGCCGGTTACAATTCCACGTCCAGGATATTCATTTGATTTTAATTCATTTTCTAAAGATAATTTCTCCATTTTTATCCTCCGTTCCAAAATTAATGATGGAAAAGCCTTAATCCTGTAAATGCCATTACCATTCCAAATTCATTACATGCATCAATTACACTCTGGTCATTCTTAGAACCACCCGCTTCTGCTACATATTTAACACCACTTCTGTGTGCTCTTTCAATATTATCACTAAACGGAATAAATGCATCTGAGCCAAGAGTAACATTATCAAGGTTTTTAATCCACTCTGCACGTTCTTCCCTTGTCATAGGCTCTGGTTTCTCTGTAAAGAAATTCTCCCACCTGCCATCTGCAAGCACATCCATATAATCATCAGAAAGATATACATCAATAGTATTATCCCTGTCTGGGCGGCGTACATCACTCTTAAATGGAAGCGATAACGCTTTTGGTGACTGGCGCAGGAACCATTTATCTGCCTTATCACCTGCAAGACGTGTACAATGTATACGTGACTGCTGCCCGGCGCCTATACCTATTGCCTGTCCATCTTTTACATAACACACAGAATTTGACTGTGTATATTTAAGGATAATATTTGCAAGTATCATATCATTTAATGCTGCCTCAGAAAGTTCTTTCTTCTCTGTAACAATATTGGAGAAAAGCTCCTTTGTAGTCTTAACATTATTATGTCCCTGCTCAAAAGTAATACCAAATACATCTTTTGTTTCAAGCGGTGCTGCTTCATAATCCGGGTCAATTTTAATAATACAGTAAGAACCTCTTTTCTTCTGCTTAAGTATTTCAAGTGCCTCATCTGAATATGAAGGTGCAATAATACCATCAGACACAAGTGTACTAAGATATTTAGCTGTTGCCACATCACATTCATCAGAAAGTGCTGCAAAATCCCCAAATGAAGACATCCTGTCTGCACCCCTTGCACGTATATAGGCAGTTGCCATAGGAGTAAGGCTGATATCATCATCAACAAAATACACTTTCTTCATTGTGTCATCCAATGGTACATCAATAGCAGCGCCCGCAGGGCTTACATGCTTAAATGATGCTGCTGCAACATGTCCTGTTGCCTCTTTTACCTCTTTAACAAGCTGCCAGCTGTTAAATGCATCTAAAAGATTGATATAGCCAGGAGTCCCGTTTAAAACTTCAAAAGGAAGGCTGCTTCCATCTTTCATAAATACCCTTGATGGTTTCTGGTTTGGATTGCATCCATACTTTAACTGGATTTCGTTCATAATTAAAATCTCCTCTCTCTTTCATGGTTATGCCAGGATACGTACCAGCTTATATAACTATAATTAAAGCCAGCTTATCCAGGCATATGCCCAGACGGCCGGCTTATTATAAGTTATACTCCCCTGTGGTTTGTCCACTTTTCCGCCAGTTATATAACTAAATTAACTTTATCATAACAATTTCAATCTTGCAAGAGGTAAATAAATTATTTAACTTCATCAAATAAACAGTAAATGTATTTTTGCAGGAAATGCGGATTACGCATATCCATTTTGGCAAGCCATTTGTCACTTAGCAGACAATAATGTAAACCCTATACAAAACATTCCACCATCCATCTGCGCAAATACCTCCCCGCCCATACGTTCTACAAGCAGCTTTACAATAGACAATCCCAAACCTGTTGAATGGTTTCTCTCTTCATTTCCAACATAGAAAAGGTTAAATACCTTGCTGGCATCAATACCACATCCATCTTTAACCAGATTTGTAATATTTATCCTTTGCAGCTCTACGTCCTCTTCCATTCCAGACCAGTAAGAATACTCAAAAAACTGCTGTACCCGCTTTTCCATTTCATTAGTATGGGATATGCATATTTCCAAATATTCCTTACTGCTGCCATAAATCCCTGCCTTACGCAATAATTGCAAGTAACCTTTCATAACAGCAAGCGGAGTCCTGATATCATGTGAAATATTTGTAATAAACTGTTTAAATTCATGCTCTTTAATTTCTTGTGATACTTTTGCCAAACACATTAATTATCCCTTCTGTAGGGAAGCTTAACCCTGTTATCATACGCATAAGCGTAGTTTTCCCTGCCCCGTTCTTTCCAATAAGCCCATAAATCCTTCCTTTATCCAGGCGCAGGTTTATATTTTTTAATGCCCATTTAGAATTATAACGCTTTGAAAGGTTTTTAATATCTAAAACTGCATCTCCCATAAAACTTTTCCTCCTGTTTTTATTTTTATCTTATAATCCAATTATAAAAATAAAAGGTTTGGTAAAAGTTAAGAAAAATAATAAAATGTCAAGAAAAGGTAAAGTTTTATTTTACAAGGCGGTATCCAAGCCCCCAGACTGTTTCTATATATTCATTACTGCTATATGTTTTAATCTTATTTCTTATATTACTTATATGGGTTTTTATAACATTGTCATCACCCAGATACTCTTCTCCCCATATTGTTTCATATAATCTTCCAAATCAAATGGTTTTGTAATATAATCATCTGCGCCAGCTGCAAGCAAACCAACCTTTGTACTTACCATATCTTTCGCAGAAATTACAATTATTGGTATATCACTTATCTTCCTGATATCCTTTAAAACCTCATCACCACTCTTATATGGAAGCATTAAATCAAGCAATACCATATGTAATTGCCCTTCTTCTAAAATCTTTACTGCATCAAGGCCATTATATACAGAAAATGTTTCATATCCATTATCCTCAAGAGCCTGTGCCAGCAGCCTGTTTACATCTTTCTCATCTTCAATAATTAAAATATGTTCCATATATTCTGCTCCCAAAAATATTCTTCTATAGGTTTTACACAATTTAATATGTTAATAGTATACCATCAATTATATTTTGAAGCTGCCACACTCTTTAATGTACATTATCCTTTAGAAAATTATTACTAAAACTGTACTAACTATTATTATTCCAATCCATAGTATTCCATCCAGGCTGTTTTTGGACGCCAGAAATACCCAATCTTGTTTTGTTGCATATAATTTATCATGGTACTAATACATCATAATACAACAAAAATAAAAATGAGGTGGTTTCAATTGAATAACTATAATCTTAATCTTCTGTCCCAGCCACAAAATTTATTTTGTACAAGAAGATGTCCTAATAGAAACAATTGCCTGGATGTATTCCAGAATCCACAATGTTTTACACCTACAGAAAATACTGCTGCGCTAGATACTTTCCAGGAAACATGCAGGTCATCCCACTGCTTTTGTGAACCTGGGCCAATGGGACCAAGAGGTGAACCTGGGCCTCCTGGCTGCCCTGGAGAACGTGGCAAAACTGGACCACAAGGTGTCACTGGGCCACAAGGACCACAAGGCGTCACTGGACCAATGGGACCAAGAGGTGAACCTGGTGTCCGGGGACCTGCCGGACCCCCTGGCTATCCACAGAACAGTGTGTTTGCATCATTTTTAAATACAGAAATTTTTATACAAGAAAATTCCCGTATTCCACTAAAAGTGGATATACCAGACCCAAGCGGAAATATTTCTCTCCTTGGTTATCATTCTATTGTTTTAAAACCTGGATACTATACAGTTTATTATTATATATCCACAACTATGAAAGCGCCTGGTACCATAAAACTGATACCCGTTTTTAATGACTGTAAACAGTCTGCATATGCGGAATATGCCACTATCAAAAAGCGGAATGAACCAGTTAAATTATCAAGATATTTTATAGCTGGAATACACAATAGCTCATCTTTATTTTTTACATGGCATTCTTCCGCCAGCACCTCTAGAACAAATATGAATATCATTATACAAAAACTAAACAGACAATAAAAAATAAAGATATGTGAGGATTAAATATGGTAACAATAAGCCTTTGTATGATTGTTAAAAATGAAGAAAAACATCTTGCACGTTGTCTTGGCTGTGTAGCAAAACTGGTAGAAGAAATTATTATTGTAGATACTGGTTCAACTGACCAGACAGTAGAAATAGCATCCAGATATACACCAAATGTATATTCCCACCCATGGACAGACGATTTTTCTGATGCCCGTAACTACTCTTTCTCCAAGGCAACTATGGATTACTGTATGTGGATGGATGCAGATGATATTATAGAAATAACAGAAGCCGGAAAATTCCTGCATCTAAAGCAGTCTCTTACGTTAGATACTGATATTGTAATGTTTAAATACCATACTGCCTTTGATGAATCCGACAAGCCTTGCTTTTCCTATTTCCGGGAACGGTTAATTAAAAACTGTCCAGAATACCGCTGGACTGGTGCCGTCCATGAAGTAATCCCTCCTAAAGGCAAGGTAATTTACTCTGATATTGCAATCTGCCATAAAAAGACTAGTGCAGGCGACCCAGACCGCAACCTTAGAATATACGAAAAGCAGCTGGCCGCCGGAAAACCTATGGATGCAAGGCAGTTATATTACTATGGACGGGAGCTGTATTACCACCAACAATATGAAAAAGCAATCACTGTTTTTGAAAAGTTCTTGTCTTTGCCAGAAGGATGGATTGAAAATAAAATAGAGGCATGCTCTGTCTGTGCTGGCTGTTATTATAAATTAGAACAGGAAAATTCTGCACTTTACACTCTCTTACGCAGCCTGTCCTTTGATTTACCAAGGGCAGAATTGTGCTGCCAGATTGGAAAACATTTTTTAGAGCACAGAAATTACCAAAATGCTATCTATTGGTACAAAACTGCACTGAATGTAAAAAGAAATGAATATACAGGTGGATTTATTTTGCCTGATTGCTATGATTACATTCCACTTTTACAGCTATGTGTGTGTTATGACAAAATAGGAGACAGGCAAAAGGCCAAAGAATATAATGAACGTGCTGGCGCTTGTAAACCCTATTCAGAAGCATACCTGTACAACAAACATTATTTTGACAATCTGGGCATATGCTGATTACAATTCCTGATAACCTGGGCAGCATTTTAGTACACTTTGTACATGTAGAACAGAAAACCTATACCATATATTGTAACCAATATACCAACTGCTCATAAAATATTGGTATCAAAGGATTTCCGGCTTACCAGCCAGGGGTCTTTTGCAAACAATACAGAAAGGATATATTTAGCATGAATACAAATAATTTATATAACCACAATTCTAACCAATGTGATAACCAATGCTTTTCCCACTGCTGTAAACAGGGACCTGCTGGACCAAAAGGTGAACCTGGGCCAATGGGACCACAGGGCGAAAAAGGTGACCCTGGCTGTCCTGGACCAAAAGGCGACAGAGGCGAACAAGGACCAATGGGACCACAAGGTATCCCTGGCGCTCCTGGTGCAAGAGGACCAAGAGGAAATACGGGGCCTGTAGGCCCTACTGGTAATACTGGGCCAAGGGGTTTTGAAGGCCCAAGAGGATATGCAGGTCCTCAAGGTATCCAAGGTGTCCAGGGCGTCCGTGGTGATATTGGGCCAAAAGGCGACCCAGGATGTGAAGGTCCAAAGGGTGATATGGGACCACAAGGACCGGCTGGGGCTACTGGACCTACTGGACCTGTTGGACCTCAGGGCGATATTGGACCTCAAGGTCCCAGGGGTATTCCTGGCACTACTGGACCTACTGGACCTACTGGGCCAATGGGACCTCAGGGTGTTACCGGTGCCCAAGGTATCCAAGGTGTTACTGGACCAATTGGAGCCTTAGGACCAAAAGGCTGCCCTGGAGATGATGGACCAACCGGACCAACCGGGCCGGCTGGGGCTACTGGCGCTACTGGCGCTGATGGTGTGACTGGGGCTACTGGACCTGCTGGCGCTACTGGCGCTACTGGCGTGACTGGAGCTACTGGACCTGTTGGTGCTACCGGACCCGCTGGTGCCGATGGTGTGACTGGACCTACTGGGCCTACTGGACCTGTTGGTGCTACCGGACCCGCTGGTGCTGATGGTGTGACTGGACCCGCTGGGCCTACTGGACCTACTGGACCTGCTGGCGTGACTGGACCTGCTGGGCCTACTGGACCTACTGGGCCTGTTGGTGCTACCGGACCTGCTGGCGCTGCTGGCGTGACTGGACCCGCTGGGGCTACTGGTGCCGATGGTGTTACCGGACCTACTGGACCTGTTGGCGCTACCGGGGCTGATGGTATTACTGGACCTACCGGACCTGTTGGCGCTACTGGATCTGTTGGCGCTACTGGGCCTACTGGACCTGCTGGACCTACTGGGCCTGTTGGTGCTACTGGACCTACTGGTGCTACCGGACCTGTTGGCGCTACTGGATCTACTGGCGCTGATGGTATTACTGGACCTACTGGCGCTACTGGACCTGTTGGTGCTACCGGATCCACTGGTGCCGATGGTGTTACTGGACCTACTGGTGCTACTGGACCTATCGGCGCTACTGGACCTACTGGCGCTGATGGTATTACTGGACCTACTGGTGCTACCGGACCTGCCGGTGTTGATGGTGTGACTGGACCTACTGGTGCTACTGGACCTACTGGTGCTACTGGACCTATCGGCGCTACTGGACCTACTGGCGCTGATGGTATTACTGGACCTACTGGTGCTACCGGACCTGCCGGTGTTGATGGTGTGACTGGACCTACTGGTGCTACTGGACCTACTGGAATTGCTGGTACAGGTGCCATCATTCCATTTGCATCAGGACTTCCAGTTGCCTTAACAACAATAGCTGGTGGTCTTGCCGGACTTCCTGCCTTTGTTGGTTTTGGAAGTAATGTACAAGGCCTTACAGTACTAGGTTCTACCATCAACATAACAAATGCTGCAGGAACTCTTTCAAACTTTGCATTTCAAGTTCCGCGTGATGGTATAATCACTTCATTCAGTGCATTTTTCAGTACAACAGCAGCACTCTCTCTAGTAGGTTCTACTGTTACAGTAAATGCACAAATATACCAATCCTCAACTCCAAACAATGTATTTTCTCCAATTCCTGGAACGTTAATCAGCTTGGCACCATCACTTTCCGGAATAATATCTATCGGAACATTGTTAAATGGCGCACTTACAGGACTCAACATTCCGGTAACAGCTCAAACCCGCCTGATGCTGGTATTTTCAGCAACAGCAAGCGGACTGGCTTTGGTTAATACTGTTGCAGGATACGCAAGTGCTGGCTTAGGCATTAATTAAATTTTTATTAAGCCAAATACCCTGCTGCAGAGCTGGCGGGGCATGACCTGGCTTCTTTTTAGCAAGTACGCCCCAAGGGTATCTGTCCCTGCGGGCGCGCCCAGATGGTGCAAATCTATTTGCACCATCTTCACTTTGCCTTCGCGCAGATAAAACAAAAAACAAAAGATTGGCAGCACATTATTAATAATGTGTTGCCAGTTATTTACCAGCTCCAGGCCTTCCTCTAAAAACTGGTTTACATTACTATTTATATACATTCTCTTATATATTATGATAATAATTTTAAACAAATCCAAAAAAAATGTTTTAAAATCCTTTATCTCTAATAAGTATGTAAAAAACTCTAAAATTGATGGTGTATTACATCCAAAACGTCAAAAATTTACTAACACACTGGAAAAATACAGAAACATAATTTTTCATTGATTATTTATAACAACACATCTGCTACACACATTAACCACATTCACTTTTTCTCCCCTTTCCTGCACATTATCCTGCAGAAAATTATTGCCACAACTGTGCTAACTATTGTTGCTGCAAGACCTGGAAGCACAACAGCAGCAGGATTTACTGAACCATACTGGCTTCTATATGCAATTACATTTACAGGTATAAGCTGCAAAGAAGAAATATTTATAACCAGAAAGGTACACATTTCATCTGATGCCTTTGTTACATTTTCATTACCATTCCTCTCCCGTTCCAGTGCCGCAAACTCTTTCATTGCTTTAAGCCCCATTGGCGTAGCCGCCCAGCCAAGTCCAAGTACATTAGCTATAATATTTGCTGCTATATACTCATTAACTTTATGGTTCTCTGGTATTCTTGGGAAAAGAAACTTAAGCAATGGTGAAAGCCCATGTGTAAGCGTATCCAAAAGCCCTGAACGCCTTGCAACCTCTATAAGCCCAGTCCACAAAGCCATTATGCCAAGCATTGTTATTGCAAGCGAAACAGCCTCTCCTGCACTGTCAATAGCAGCATTGCTAAGAGCCTCCACTTCACCTTTAATAATCCCAAAACTTAATCCTATAAGTATCATAAATCCCCAAAGCTTATTAAGCATAAAAAACCTCCAATATAAAATAAAAAGCTTTTAAACAAAATATGATGTTTAAAAGCTCTTTATGTTCTTTTATTAATTATTTATACCAGTTTATGCAGTTTCATTTACATAAATTGACACCCTGCTCTGTATTATTTCTGCTGCTTCTTTAGCTGTTTTATCACCTGAATAAACTGCCTTTGTTTCCTCTTTGATTATTTCAGGTATCTCATTATAACTTGAACCAAAATCCATCTCTGCGCCTATCCTGTCAAGAATAGACCTGAATATATCCATCTGCTCCTTAGTATATGGCTTTAAAGTGATTTTAAAATCCCCATAATTATATGAATAATTAGTTACAGGTGTAACTTTTGTACCATCATCATCTGTATATTCCTTAGTTGCCATAGCATACTCTATTTTTTTATCCATTACATCCTGTCTTACAGGCAGGCCGCCAAACTCCATTCCTGCTTTCTGGAATTCATATGTATACAACCTGCGTAAAAAGCTCCATGCACCTTCTTTATTATCACATTTTTCAGAAATAGCAAAACAATTTCCTGATGAAGATATTGACAATTTATTATTTTTATCTGACGAAGGATAGCTAAGTACATTATAACCGCCCTGGCTCTTAAAAAGCTTTTCATTAATCTGGATATCTGAAAAATCATATATCTCCATTGATTTTAATAAAACTTTACCCTTTCTTATAAGTTCATATGACTCATCATTACTTGATACCGTTATGCCTCCTGAACCACCTGATGACATTATATAACTGTCATCTGATGAAGTATCAATTTTGTTATCTTTAAAATTCTTTGAAAACTCAATCATATTTATAAATTCGTCTGAATTAAGATTTACCTCTTTTGTATCATAATTAATAAAATCATCTATCTGTGCACTAAGCATATTTTCTACAAACCATTCGCTTGTCATATTATACATAAATGAACTGCCTTCGGGCATATCATTATATATTTTCTCCATATCCTCATATGACCAGCCCTCCATGCTGCCAAATATTTTTTTAGGGCCAGCAAAAGCATATATCCTAAATGAATTTGGCAGATAATATAACTTGCCATCATGTTCAAGTGCTGTACGTACTGTATCTATAAAGTCTTCTTTTTTTATTTCATCATCTTTCTCTATAAAAGGATATAAATCAGACAGAAATCCTTTCTTAATATAAAGATCCTTTGGCATAAAGCCTACATCTATAATATCTGGTATTTTACCTGCTATTATATCAAGATTTAACTGTTCCAACGGCTCTTCATATGAACTATAATCTTCAACTTCAATACGGTAGTTGTCATCCATTTTATTAAACTTAAGAATTTCTCTTTTTACATCCATGTCAAGATAATTTGATGCAAGTGTAATTTTCTTTTTTTGTTTTGTATCTGAATATTTCTTTTTACTAATTGTAGCAATCTCAATTTCAGATGACACATCACCACTTCTTATACTTGAATAATCAACCAGATTGCTTAAAACAAAAAAGTTTCCATCTTCCATTTGGATAAAATCAGATATACTATTGCCATCAATATCAACATTTATCCAGTTAAACACAAGTTCTGCTTTACCCTTTTCAAAGTTAAATTCATATAGACAGTCACTGCTGCTTAAGTATACATTACCATCTAAAGACTCTTTAACCTTATAAATATTATGTATAGAATTATTACCCAGTCCAACAGGCTCACCAGTTTTTCCTGTTTTTAAATCCAGTTCTGATATACCCAGGCCACCTGTACTTTCAATATAAGACAAAATATAAACTTTGCCATTATTTGCTGTAAACATACCGTCTATGTAATTATCAAATTCAAATGTCTTGTCTGCTGAGCCATCTTTATTAAATGTATAAACTTTTTTATCAAAATATACAATTAATTTTCCATCTAAAAAAATAGTATTATTACTCAGATAAAAACTTTCATTATCTTTTTTATCTGGCTTAATTTCAATACGTCCAGAAGTTTTACCTGTTTCATCAACCCTCATCATATAATATTGTGATTTATCCTGGTTTGTCTTTCTATTATAATTCTGTACAGAAGTAATTATACACAGGCTATTTTCATTATCTAAAAAAAGATTATGCACATATTCATTATCTTTAAGCCCACTTATCTCTGTCTGTCCAGTTTTATCACTATCAGCGGAACATTGTAAAAGATAATTTTTTGAAGACTTAACCTGGTAATCTTTTCCATACTCAATATCAGTACTTGCCATATATATTTTTCCATTGTTAAAACATGAACGGCTTAAAGAATCCATCTTTATATTACCAACTTCTTTAAAATCAGCTTCATATACATATTCTGGCTTTTCTTCCACATCAGTTTTTTTATCACCTCCTTTGCCACATGCCGTAAATGAAACTACTGATACAAATGCCATAACAGATACAAAAGCTGTTATAAATACTTTTTTAATATTCATACTTATAATTCCCTCCTTTAGAAATACTGGCAGTATAGTTAATAGAATTAACTTCATGCATAATATCCTGTTTCCTAATATAAATATTTTTTTAATATTGCCAAGGCAGTTAAAAACTTCAAAACCCTTACAGAACAAAACCCAGTTTTTTAACTATTATAACAATATATTTATATCTTTCTGGAATATAGAATGAATATTATTATAATACAAAATCTCCCAATAATCTTTAAGATTTCTTTGCAATTTCCTTATGATTTTGTGAAATACCTGTGAATACTGAAATTTTATTTTAGACATTATTTAATTGAAAAATACTATGTTTAAATATATAATAAAAAAATACCATGTTATAAAAACGGCTATTGGAGGAAAAAAAATATGAAATATGTAACTGCAACTTCTGACATGGCAAATACTATTTACAATGTTTTACATACTACTATTAAAACAATATATCCAAAATATTATCCAAAAGAAGTAGTAGATTTCTTTTGTCGTCATCACAGTAAAGAACATATTTTAGATGGTATTTTGTCTGGAAATATGGGCGTATTGGTATATGACAATATAATTGCTGGTACAGGCTGCTTTGATAACAACATGCATTTACAATGCTTTCTTAATATTAAAAAGTGCACAATTATATATAATTTGTGCACTTTTCCCAATTATATCATTTAAACTTCTCCGCCATTTCTTTAATCCAGAGGCTTATCTCCCTGTTTTTTTCCTCTGTAAGCCCGGTATATACTGCTGGTATAGCAGCACTTACAAACCCCTCTTCTCCAAAAACCTGCCTATTACTACCAATATACTGTCCAATAAACTTTTCTCTTTCATCCTGCTGCATAAAACCATACTTTACAATATCTGGACAAAATTCAGAATAGACCTTATACAAATAATTAAGCACTGGTTCATTTATTTTATATGCCAGCTTATGTTCAAGGGCATCCCTTGAAAGACTTACATTAGATTCTGATATATTACTTCCATCAAGCTTATTTATATCTTGAATTCTAAGACCTGCAAAACAATATAAAAAATCATAAATAATATCATTATTTAGCAATCTTTCCTTTTCGTATTCCCTAAAAAACACATTTTCCCCAAAAACTTCCTTCCATCCTGATATTTCTCTATAATAATCAATACATAGCCTCTGTCTTTCCATAAACCTGCTAAATTCCAACGGAACCTCATAATCTCTCCATGGTACCTTACAATATTCCATATACATTGACTCAATATATAAATCCTGGCGTCTCAGGTAACAGGCCACTTTTGCTTCTGGGAATAATTCTTTAAGTCTTTTCCTCACAAATTTATTAACAGCATCTATATTATCCTTTCCAGGACAACAGTCAAGCCCAGAAGAAACTTGTAATAAATCAGCAAAAAATCCCTCATGTGAAATTATTATAATTCTTGCTCCTCTTGATTCCGCAATAAACCTTATTTTAGAAGCGGTAATATATGGGTCTTCCTCCAGCTCTTCCAAATCACTACAGCAACTTAATAAACCATATTCTTCCAAAGCTTCCTTTAATATTCCAAATGCAAGCCCTGCATGATTATTCACAACTTTCCATGTATTCCCATAATATATGCCATATTCCATAAGTTTCTGTCTGTTCTTATATAAAAAATTCTGCAAAGCAGATGTCCCAGTTTTATAATTACCTATATGCAATATTATCTTCATAACTATATTTATCCACTATTTATTCTGGTCTATCACCGTTGCAGCATTGCCTTGTACAGTTACCCAGCCATGTTTTAAACGTGCTTCTGCTTCTTTCATGCGTATAAGTTCATCTGTAATTGAATCCGCCTTTAATTTATTTGCCTTTGCTTCTGCCTCTGCTTCTTTCACCTTGATATCAGCTTCATTCTGTGCCTTAATCAAAGCTGTCTCTGCTTCAACTTTAGCTGTCTCCTGTTCAGCCAGTGCCTGCTGTTTTCTTTGTAATGCAGTAACACGGTTATTAATAGCCTCTTTCAGCTGTTCATCAGGATGCACATCTATAATAGAAGCATCAAGCACCTGTATCCCATACGAATCCATAAACTCCCCGTCCAGGTACTCCGTAAGTTTATTATTAATTTCACTACGGTTTCCAGAGTAAATATCCATCATTGAATAATCTGTAGTTACTTCTGAAACCTTTGATTTCAAAACAGATTTTACACGGTTATTTACAATAGTTTCCCCATCCATCCCACGGAACTTCTTATATGTATCAACAAGTTTTGTTTCATCGAACTTATATGTCATCTGGAAGCTTATTGCTATGCTTGCATCATCAGAAGTTGATACTTTAAATGAATCATCCTCTTTACTGCCTTCCCTGCTATCCTGTGTAAGAAGCAGCTGTTCATTACTAATAGTAAATATCTTTGCTTTTTTTGTTGGTGATATAATATGCCATCCCTGTGTAAGTGTTTCATCCTGCACACCACCATTTATAGAATATACAACTGCTTCATAACCAACAGGTATTTTCTCAATGCACATTATTAAACAAATTACCCCAATAAATATTATTACCCCTGTAATAATTCCTCCTACTAAACCTGACTTCTTTCTACTCATCTTTATCCTCTCTTTCTTTTTGTTCTTCATTATTTAATATTCCCATTATCTTATCCCATTTTTTCAATGCAATCCTGCCAACTGGAATAAAAATAAAAGAAATTAAAAACCATAATGCAACCGCCGCTAATATAACTAATATCCATAAAACTGGGTTCATATTAACCCTCCTTTCAATGTGCATAACACTATACAGCTTTATTACTACAGCCTTCTAAAAACTGTTACCATTATTATTTTAACAAATAAAAGCTATGTCTGCAATCACAGCCGCCAATATTACCACGTCCATTTCATAAATTTTTGTAAACAAAAAATATCAATATAATATAATTTATAGTTATCTTGTATTGATAGCAGGACGCAAAGTTTCCGTGTCCATCATAAACAATATTCCATTCCAGAGTACGCTTGCGCTACGATAGACCACGTAATGGTGCATAAAATCTGAAAGTACCAGATTTAAGCACCAACGGGTCTAAAGTACCCTGTTATGGAATAATTGTTTAGCTGGAACACTGGAAACTTGCTGTTTTCTGGTAAAAGTGACAAATATAACTAAAAATCTATATTTTCATTTTCAAATTATTCTACTATAAAATTGATAGTTAACAAAATTTTATACAAGTATTATGTTATTTAAGTTTTAATTATAAATTTATGATAACAGTTCTCAATGCCAGAGCCAGAATTATTCCATAGAAAGGGTATTTTGAACCCACCAATACATAAAATCGCAGTGCAATGTTATTTAGTTAAGGAAATTCTAACAAATAAAAGATTTATAGGTGTTTGAAAATCAAATTTGTACAAAAACTATATTACTCTGGCAATTCCAAAATACTTGTATACTAAAATAATGGGGAAACTCAAAATAAAACAGACAGAAACTGGAATTATCAAAAATTATAAAACTGTATTGGTGACAGAACTCCCAATTTATGTTAAAATCTATATGTAAAAATTTAAAGAATTTCTATTACTATATAAGCCAGTATAAAAACATGGAGGGTTTCAATAGTTAGATTAAACATATAAAAACATATAAAAATATATTGAAATTTTATAGATAATATAATATAATCTTATTGAGGTGATAAATTATGAAGTATTACTCAATAGGAGAATTTGCAAATAAAATAGGTAAAACTATTCAAACTCTTAGAAATTGGGATAAAAATGGTTCTTTAAAACCACATCACATAACAAAAGCTGGTACAAGATATTATTCCCAGGAACAACTTAATCATTTTTTAGGTTTAAAACCTCAAGATAAATTAAATAAGAAAACTATAGGATATTGCAGGGTTAGTTCCCACAAACAAAAAGATGACCTTGAAAGACAAATTGAAAATGTAAAAACATACATGTACGCTAAAGGCTATCAATTTGAGATTATTTCAGATATTGGAAGTGGGATTAACTACAATAAAAAAGGCTTAAACAAGTTGTTAGATATGGTTACTAATTCAGAAGTTGATAAAATAGTAGTTCTTTACAAAGACAGATTAATTAGATTTGGATATGAATTAATTGAAAATCTTTGTGAAAAATATGGAACTGCTATTGAAATCATTGACAATACTGAAAAAACAGAAGACCAGGAGCTAGTGGAAGATTTAATTCAAATAGTTAATGTATTTAGTTGTAGATTGCAAGGCGGGAGAGCGAAAAAAGCCAGTAAAATGATTAAGGAGTTGTTAGAAGATGATACTATCGAAAAAAGCCAGGTTATATCCAAGTGAATTACAAGAGCAAAAGCTATGGCAGTCAGCTGGCACTGCAAGATTTATATATAACTGGACTCTTGCAAGACAAGAAGAAAATTATAAAAATGGTGGTAAATTTATATCTGACAAGGTTCTTAGAAAAGAGCTGACACAGCTAAAGAAATCAGAGTTAAGCTGGTTAAATGAAGTATCTAATAATGTATCTAAACAAGCTGTTAAAGATGCTTGTAATGCCTATAAAAGATTTTTCAAAGGATTATCAGGTAAACCAAAATTCAAGAGCAAAAGAAAGGGTAAGAAGTCATTTTATAATGATAACATTAAGCTAAAAGTTAAAGAAAGTAAATTAGTCAGCATCGAAAAAATTGGCTGGATAAAAACAAATGAACAACTGCCAGCCGGGGTTAAATATAGCAATCCGGGAATAAGTTATGATAACAAGTACTGGTATATTTCAGTAGGTGTAGAGCAGGAAGAAATTAAAGAAGATTTAACAGATATATCATTAGGGGTTGATTTAGGATTAAAAAACTTAGCAATATGTTCTAATGGTACAGTTTATAAAAATATAAATAAAACTTATGCAGTTAGAAAAATTGAAAAGAGATTGAAAAAATTACAAAGGCAAGTAAGCAGAAAATATGAACAAAATAAAAAAGGAAAGGAGTATGTCAAAACTAAAAATATTATAAAACTTGAAAAGCAGATACAGCAAGTGGATAGAAGACTGGCTAATATAAGAAACAATTATCTTCACCAGACTACAACAAGTATAGTGAAAACCAAGCCATACAGAGTTGTAATAGAAGATTTAAATGTTAAAGGAATGATGAAAAATAAACATCTGTCTGATGCTATAAGAAAACAAGGTTTTTATGAATTTAGAAGACAACTTGGGTATAAGTGTAAGTTTAGAGGAATTGAATTAGTTGTAGCAGATAGATTTTATCCATCATCAAAGACTTGTAGCCAATGCGGAAAAATTAATAAGGATTTAAAACTTAAAGACAGAGTTTACAGCTGTAGCTGTGGGTTATCTATTGATAGGGATTTAAATGCGTGTATTAATCTTTCAAGATATAAATTAGCATAATATCACTAACAAGATAATGTTAATATGTAGGATGCGTTGTATCCGGATTTACGCCCTCGGAGAGTTACATCAAACGAAAGTAGACTACTATTTATAGTTTTCAAAACCGGACTCGTGGAACAGGGAATTAAACAAGATTTATATATTTTTATAGATTTTTGGCAACGGGTATTATGGACAAACCAAGAAATGAACATTATTTAATTGAATACATAGTAACCTTATTAAATATCCTGGAAAATAATGATATTGATGTTGCCCATATTATGGAATATGATGGACAGACAGGATTTTTCTCCTTAATGGAATCGCAAAATATATATACAGCATATGAAGTAATAAAGTTTATGGATGAAATGCCCGGAGGATTTTTAATTTACCATGCTGATGACAAGGAAGAAATTATTTATGCTAATAAGACCCTGCTACGTATTTTCAAATGTAATAACCTTAAAGAATTCCGTGAACTTACAGGCAATTCTTTTAAAGGAATAGTATACCATGAAGACCTTGATACAGTAGAAGAAAATATTAAAGAACAAATTAACAGCAGCCAATATGACCTTGACTATGTAGAATACAGAATTATATGTAAAGATGGTACAATGCGCTGGATAGAAGACTATGGACACTTTCTCCACAGTAAATCTGTAGGGGATATTTTCTATGTTTTCCTGGGCGATGCAACAAATAAAAAGAACCGCCAGCTGACAGAAAAGGAAGAAATATTAAATGATAAAAAACAAAAAGAACAAAAACTCCAGAAATTACAAAGCCTGGTTGAAGAATATGACAAAGAAATAAAACTAATTAACCAGGAACACCTGCGGCGCCTTGAAGTTATAGAAGGTCTTAGCATAAATTATGAATCAATTATTTACGCAGACCTTGACAAAGATATAGTAATGCCATACAGGCTAAGCAGCCGTACCAAATACCAGTTTAGAAACCAGTTCCAGACATATACATTTACTTGGTATTCTTCAGATTATATAAATACCTGGGTACACCCAGAAGACCGCAAGACAGTTTTTATGGCTACAGACCCTTCACATATAAGGGAAAAACTGCTACATACTAAGACATATTATGTAAACTACCGTATTATTAATAATAGTGAAATACAATATATACAACTGCGTATTGTCAACGCTGCCAATAAAAAACAAAATGTTTCCCAGATTGTTATGGGATACCGTAGCGTTGATGAAGAAATACGGCGTGAAATGGAACAAAAACAAATATTAGAGGATGCATTAAATAAAGCAGACCTGGCTATTAATGCCAAAGATACATTTCTCTCTAATATGTCACATGATATGAGAACACCATTAAATGCAATTCTTGGATTTACAGAACTTGCTAAAAAACAGGCTAATGGCAATGGAAAATTAAAAAAATATCTTAATAAAATTGAAAAATCAGGTAAGCAGCTTTTAGACCTGATTGGCAAAGTTCTAGAAATGTCATGGACAGAGGGAAGCAATTTACAAATAGAAGAAACGGAATGTAACCTGTGTGATATTGTCCAGAATGTATATAACAGCTATTCTGGACAGGCGTCTGAAAAAAACATAACATTTTCTACACATTTCCAGAACCTTGAACATTGTGATGTATATAGTGACCCTGAAAAGCTGCAGCAGATTTTGTCCCAGCTGGCGGGCAACGCAATAACATATACAAAAAACAATGGCAAAGTTGATATATGTGTAATAGAACTGGAAAAACTTCCAAATAGCTATATAACCTGCCAGTTTATAGTTAAAGATAATGGTATTGGCATTAATAAAGAATTCCTGGAACATATTTTTGAACCTTTTGAACGTGAAAAAAACACTACACTAAGTGGTGTACATGGTACAGGTCTTGGTCTTACAATTACAAAAAGTTACGCAGAAATGCTAGGAGGAAAAGTAGAAGTAAAAAGCACTATTGGCAAAGGCAGCACATTTACTGTTACATTAAATTTACGCATTAATAAACATGAGCATATGACTCCTGCCCTTAATAGTAAAGATATTTTTCCCCGTTTTGTCAATAAGAAAATACTTCTTGTAGAAGACAATGAAATCAACTTAGAAATAGAAACAGAAATACTTGAAGGTCTCGGATTTACTATAGAAACAGCTAAAAATGGCTATATTGCTGTTGAAAAAATGAAAAATTCTAATCCTGGTGAATTTGACCTTATACTAATGGATATACAAATGCCAGTAATGGACGGCTTACAGGCAACAAAATATATACGTAGCCTTGACAATCCCGGATTAGCCAATATACCTGTTATTGCACTATCTGCCAATGCTTTTGAAAGTGATAAACGTATGTCAATAGAAAGCGGCATGAATGCACACCTTACAAAACCTATTGATGTACCTGTTCTTTTGGAAACAATCCTGAAAGCACTAGAAAGCTAAAATAATTTATATTAAAGCAGCAGGAATATAGATAACATATTTCTGCTGCTTAATAATAATATAAAATTTTTTTAATAACACTTAATAATTACAAATATCTGTCTTTACCAGCTTCCTTCCCTGGAAAAATGTTACTGGAATTAAAATAACCAGGTTACTAATAACCATTCCAGCCATAGACATATTATTATAATAAAAAAGCATTTTTCCATGTTTAATTAAATATAAATTGTTAAACAAATATATCCACAACATCATTAAGAACGTTCCTGATATAATTCCAGCAATATCCATTAAAAGCACTTCTGATATAATCTTTAAACGTATTCTGGTTTTTGAAATACCTATTGCATTATATAACGCAAATTCTCCTTGTCTGTACTGGTACATTCCAGCAAAAGCTGCATTTATTGTAACTGCCATAATAATAGAAAGCAGAATTATAACAAAGAAATAAATATAATTAAAATTCCTGAACTGGCTGTCCATATGTTCTTTATAATAATCATTGTCCCCAATAAAAATATTATATTCTGAACCAATCTTGCCAAGCATCTCTTTAAATCCATTATTATCCATAGAAGAATTCAAAACCAGGTAATCTGCACTATCTGTATCACTAATGTAATATATACTATACCCTTCATCATCTGTAATTGCATCTAATGTATAATTCTGGTTAGTAAATTCATCCTCTTCTGCTATAAGCGGGTCTCCAAGTTCCATCCCTCTGTTACTTGCCTGCAGACTGCTCATTATTACACTTCCATTGCCAAGCTCCTTGTTTTTATCAAGAAGTTTAATTTCAGTAAACTCACAATATGTTTCAAAATCTTCCTTATTGCGGAATGAATAATTTGCATCACCTGCATTAAAATTCATAATAGATTCAAAGTATATATCACTAAGCCTTCCCTGTGGCAAAACAGTTATTTTTTTCTCTTCTTCCAGCTTTTTTAGTGCTTTATAAAAATCTTCATAACTTTCATCTGTATTATATGGCCGTATTCTTGCAATTTTCTTATTTCTTTCCATTGAATAACCAAACATTGTACTTACATTTGATATATATAATCCAGCTATATAAATTGCAAATGTAAGCACAAACATAAATACCAGTAAAAAAGACCTTTTTTTATTTTGTTTCATATAATATAATGCAGAAAATGGTTTCAAATCCCTTCACCACCTCTCCTGCCGCCAGCCATTCCATCCCACATCTCAATAACCTGGTCCGCATCTTTAAGTATCGAAAGGTCATGTGTAATAACAAGTACAAGATGTGTTTCTGAATACTCCTTAAGAATCCTCATAACAGCAAAAGCATTTTCATGGTCCAGCGCTGCTGTAGGCTCATCTGCAAAAAGAACTTTAGGATTATTTATCATTGCCCTTCCTATTGCAACACGCTGCCTCTGTCCACCTGAAAGTTTAGATGGCCTTTTTTTCAGTTCCCTTTCACCCAGCCCAAGTTTTCTTAAAATATCCCCAGCCCTTTCTTCTGTCTGTTTATTACTTTTGTCCGCTGCTATAATAACATTATCCAGTGCTGACATATATGGAACTAAAAAATGCCTTTGGAATACAAAACCAAATTCTTTTCTCCTTAAATCTTCTCTTTCATAATCTTTTAAATTAATTATATCTTTTCCATTATATAATATTTCACCACCAGTTGGTCTCTTTAATGTAGAAAGACAATACATCAGCGTAGACTTGCCACTCCCAGACGGGCCAATAAATCCAACCAGCCCTTTATCTGGCAGTTCAAGGTCAAAACCACCTAAAGCATACATTTTATTTTCTTTTTCAATATCATAAATCATTGTAATATTTTTTACACTAAACATAGCCAGAATTCCTTTCTTACATATCATCATCTATTGCATCTATTGTTTTTATTTTATATATTTCAAACCTTACTGGTATCTGTAGGATTCCAAACAGTGCAATATATGCACATAATATTTCTATAAGGGTTTCAGGTATAAAGTATAAACATGTAAGCCCAAGTTCTGTTATAAGAAAGATATCCAGTAATTTCATTAAAATAATACTCACTACAGCAGCGGTTAATAGTGCAGTTACAAAAACAAACAACATTTCACGCAGTATTGAATAATAAACAGCCTTCCTGCTATACCCAATAGATGAATACAAGCACCACTCACTGCGTCTGTCTCTCATATATGATATATTTACAATAACTACAAGTATTGCAACAATAACCATAATACCTGCGAATATAAAATTTGTGGAACCAGAGATTGTATCAATTATTTCATCCTGAAGTTTCTTTTCACCATTTGCCAGGTCTATAAACTCTGAATTCTCCAATATAACTCCCTGTTTCTCTATTGTCTTTTCAAGATTATGTACAGTGCCATCTGTCACAACACATAATTCAGGATTTGTAAATGTTTTATTATTATTAGCTATACCACATCCAAAATAATAATCACATTCAATAATACCAACAATTTTTACATCACTGTTCCTGTTTAAAGTATCACCTTTCTTATAACCATGGTTTTTTATTATCTTTCTGTCTAATACAACTTCATCTTCCTTCTCTGGAAGACGTCCATCTGCCAGCTCTGCACCCATATGTTTTAATAATATATCCATTTGTTTTTTATTTGTCATTGGAATTTCAATATAATAATTTCCAACAATAGAAGTAACATATGCATATTCTGTCTGTACTATAAAGACATCCTCTATACCTTTACACTTTTTAAAATCCCCCTTTATACTGTTATATTTCTTATTTACCGCATCCATATAGTCTTCTTCTGTAATACCGTCCTGCAAAATGCCAGCATCAATATCCAGGTCTTTATCTGTTAATAATATATATTGTATATATTTGGTACTTTCTGTTAAAACTGACCTGAATGTTTCAGATGTTGTTGATAACAGAAACATTGACATATATGTAATAATAAAAAACATAGCCAGGCTTACAACTAAAACAGATACTCTTCTTTTATTATTTTTTATATAATAAAAAGCCGGAATTTTCTGTGACATAATACACCTCCTGTAAATATATTTTATCTTCAAGGCCTCTGTACAAATATTACAACACTTTTCTGCTAATTAAAAAAGTAACCATAGTCATATCCTTATATGACTATGGTAATATACGTAAAATATTTATTCTTTCATAGCAACAATCAGTTTAGAACGGTCATGTATTCCTGTTTTATCATATATAGAAGAAATATAATTTTTAACTGTCCCTTCTGAAATATATAATTCATCTGCAATCTGCCTGTTATTTAAACCCTTAGCAAGCAGTGTACATATTTCCTTCTCCCTTTCTGTCATATCTGCCAGCAAATCCTCATTTGCTTCTGCAATATTTTTATTCTTCTGTAAAAGTACCGCCAGACGCTCCATAACCTCGTGTCCAATTACATTCTGCCCTCCCATAATTCCTTCTACCGCAGCAAGTATAGCATCCTTGCCACCTCCTTTTAATAAATACCCATCCGCTCCGCCAGCGATTGCATTTGTAATATTTTTATCATCATAAAATGTAGTAAGTACCAGTATCTTAATCCATGGAAAGCCTTTTTTAATTTCTTTTATAAGTTCAATTCCACCCATACCTTTCATATTCAGGTCAACAAGTGCCATCTGGCATTGCTTTTCCCTAAGTATAGCTAAAGCCTCTTTGCCGTCATGCGCCATCCCAATTACTTTAATCTGGTTCATTGATAAAATAATTTCAAGGCTTTCAAGTAATAGTGGTTCATCATCTACCAATAAAACTTCTAACATATAACAATTCTCCTTTTATACTGCTATTTTAGAATTTGTAAAATAGCATTTCTAAAATGACCATCTTATTTATTCCAAAGGTATCATAACTTCTGCAAAAAAACCATTATTATTCTTAAATTCTGTACTGCCTCCTGCTTTCTCTGCATATTTTATAATTTTCTTAATACCGAAACCATTCTGTATCCTTTGTATAGCATTTTCACTATTAAAATTACTCTTTCCATTATCTGCAACAGAAATTTTTAAATGTGTGCTGTCTGCTGAAAGCCATATATCAAACTTGTCTGCCATTCCATGTTTAACACCATTTACAAGAAATTCTTCTACTGCTCCTGTCAGGAATTCTGTATGTTCATGTGGAATCCAGAGTCCTGGTCCAATAATCTCCATATCAAAGTATACTTTAATTTCTGTATCCATTGTAAAGTTATCTATAATAGCTTCTATTTCCATTTTAAAATCATCAATATGTATATTTTCTGACTCTTCATCCAAAACCCTCACAGCATGCCTGACAGCTTCAAGTCCCATCTGTATACGCTCATTGGCAATCCTTGCTTTATCAGCCGCCCTGCCTGGGTCAGTTTCCCACAACATCCCAGCAGCGTCTAAAGCCATGCTTGCAGCTGTAATTGTATGTCCTACACTATTGTGTATATTCCGGCTTATATTCTCCCTCTCTTCAAGCCTTGCATTTCTCTCAATAATATTATTCTGCATTATAAGAGCATGGTTTAATTTCTTTTCAGCAAACCCGCTTAATGCCAGCTTTTGCATAGACAATATTATTTTATCCTTATAATCTGTATATGCTTCCATAGCTTTCTGCACATACCATATGGCAACAGATAAAGCAAAAACCACAATACTCTTTACAATCAGCACTGGGAAAATACCAGAAAAACAATTTATATTACAAACAGCCTGTACAACTGCATATATAACTGGTGGCAGTATAAAACTTGTCCTTTTATACCCCGCCTGCCCAAACAAAAGAAATATTAAAAAACCATCTGATAAAATGCAAAGCATTGTACACAGCACTACTTTTATTACAATTATAAAAGTATTTATTTCATCTGAAATATTTTCTAATGTAAATACAAATAATAAAAGACCTGCTGTACATAACAAATAATATGGTACTTTTGTATAGAATAACCCATACACTGCCAGAATTATTGTTAAAGCCTGTGTCCTTAAAAAACTGTCCATATAAAACCACCTATAATATTATATATTTATTTTTTAAGTATAACAAAGAAAACATTTTATGCCAAGACAAAATACAAAAATAACATTTTACATATTATGCAAATAGGAGTACACTATATAAATGAAATTAAAATACAGGAGGTATAATTAAATTGGCTAAACAGGTAAAAAAACAAAACCAAAATAAAATAGTGCCTATAGTTGTAATTATAACAGCAATAATAGTTATTGTATGCATAGTAGCAGCTATTGCCAATAACACCAAAAAAGACAGCAACAAACCAGGACAAAACACAGTACAGGACAAACCAGAAGACAAAACACCAAATCCTTCTGAAAGTAGTACGGCAGAAGAAACTATATCAAAATGTTATGCAGATATTGTAATTAAAGATTATGGTACAATTACTGTTGAATTAGATGGAAAATCTGCACCTTTAACAGTACAGAATTTTGTTTCATTAGCTAAAGACGGGTTTTATAATGGACTGACATTCCATAGGATTATAGAAGGCTTTATGATGCAGGGAGGCGACCCAGAAGGTACTGGCATGGGAGGGTCAGGCCAGACAATCCCTGGTGAATTTATTGCTAATGGGTATAATAACCAGCTGTCACATACCAGAGGGGCAATTTCTATGGCAAGGTCAAATAACTATAACAGTGCAAGCTCACAGTTTTTTATTGTACACCAGGACTATCCTAGTTTAGATGGACAATATGCAGTTTTTGGTTATGTAACAGAAGGAATAGAAGTAGTAGATGCTGTATGCACAGATGCACAGCCTGTAGATGGCAATGGTTCTATTGCACCAGACGCACAGCCTGTAATTACTTCTATTACTATACGTGATGAAGAGTAAAAGAAAGGATTATTTTTAATATGGAAAAACCTTGTATTAAATTAATTACAACAGATTTAGACGGCACCCTTTTAAATGACAATAAAGAAGTCCCTGCTGGTTTCAGGGAATGGGTACTTGGACATAAAGAAATAAAAATGGTAATTGCAAGTGGCAGGCAATATTATAATATCTGCAAACTATTTCCAGAAATGGAGGACAACCTGGTTTTTATGGCAGAAAACGGCGGGCTGGTTTTTGAGAATAATAAAGCTATCCATATTAATGGAATGTTGCCAGAGGATGTTATTTACTGTATTGGACATTTCCATACACAAAATAATTTTTCTCTTATTCTTAGTGGTGAAAAAGCTGCTTATATGGAACACTCATCTGAAGAAGCAGAAAGAAATGCGCATATGTACTATGAAAAACTTGAATTTATTAATAATGTGGCAGATTGTATCCAGAATGACAAAATTATTAAAATTGCTGTATTTATAGAAAATCATAATGCAGAAGAAGAATACAATAAACTCGGAGAATTTCATAAAAGGCTTGATGCATTGCTCTCTGGGGACTGCTGGATTGATATAGCAAATAAATCTGTAAATAAAGGTAATGCAATTAAAATATTACAACAAAAATATAATATAAATCCAAGTGAATGTATAGCATTTGGCGATTACCTTAATGATACAGATATGTTATTACAGTGTGGTGAAAGTTATGCCATGCAAAATGCACATCCATCATTAAAAGAAATAGCAAAATATACAGCACCTTCAAATAATGATGAAGGTGTTATGAAAATACTGGATAAATTAAATTTGTAAAATCCACAAATTATATTGCGCTTTAATACAATGTAATGTAGTTTAGTTAAGTAAAACATAATAATTATAGAACACCAAATCCTGTAATTATTGACAGACAAAATGATATTTTGTAAAATTTATTTTTAGCAAAATAGAAAGGAAATAACAATGAAACTTAAGAAAAACCTGACAAAATGTGCCCTTGTTTTATTACTTGCAGGACAAATAACCACCCCTCTTAATACTTACGCAGGTGAACAGGAACAGCAGGAATTATATGAAATAATACAAGAAATAAACCAGAAAAACAGTAATCTTGATGCTCCTAGAAATTCTATGGGCCAGTTCCGCTATAATTTCAAAAACAATAAATCCAAATTAACTCAAAATGATACTTCCATTATGTGGAAAGATTATAGCAGGAAAAATATTAAAAAGAATATTTCTGCTGTTATAGCAAAAAAAGAAACAAAATGGCTGTTCCGTTTGCTCCGCAGCCAGTATGGGCTATATACTTATTATGGCAGTGATGCAAAGTTTATAAAAGCTAAAAAAAAGATTTTAAAAGAAATAGGTACAAAAGGCAATATTACAACAAAAAAATATCAGAAAATCCTGCATAAAAACCTAGGGTTTATAACAGACTGCCACCTTGCTATTGGTGAAGAACTTTTTGTAGCAGATGCCAGGCTCTTTAGTGATGAATCTGTACATTATATAAAAAATAATGGATATTTTTATAAAGAAGAAAACCAGCAGGATGCAATTATATCAATTAATAACAAAAAACCAGATACGTATTTAAAACATGCTATTAATGAAAATGGCGGTCTCTCTTATTATCCTTATGCAATGCTGGAACAAAAAGGTAATTCACGTAAATTTAATGTTAAATACCAAAGTGGCAAATCAGAATATATTACCCTGGAACCTGCTATATATTCTTACAATAAAAATATAAAACGTTTATATGGCTATGATAAATATGATAAACTTGCTTATGTAGAAATGAACCAGGCATATATGGACTGGGATACACCAAAGGAACGCAAACGCTTCTTAAAAGATATTCCAAATATGAAAAAACAAGACTGCCTGGTGTTTGATTTAAGAAATAATACTGGCGGTGATGGCTCTTTAATTGACACCTGGTTTAAACGTTATACAGGTCAAAAACTTCTGCCTAATTACAGTACACTCCGTATACGCCCTGTATTTATAAGCAATAAAAAGGAACTAAAAGAAATGGATGTGTTTGCTGTCCAGACTGGCATGAAGAAAGATGGGAAATATTATTATTCACAATACCCAGGACACCAGTATCTTAAGAATAATGGCAGGCATATTTTTGTACTGACATCAAGACATACTTCATCTGCTGCCGAATCAATGACTGATGCTTTAAAAAATATTGAAAATACTGTTACTATTGGAACTAATACAGGAGGAGTTCTTATTAACATGGCAAATTACAGTATGGCAATGCCATATTCAGGATTGTTACTTCAGTTTGGTACTTGCCTGCAGAACTTTGACCCCTCTTACTTCAAAGAATCCTATGGTATAGAACCAGATATTTACCTGACTGGAAAGAACCTGGACCAGCGTTTAAAAAAGTTTTTCCAGACATATATATCTGGGTTAATCTGAACCTGTAATATTAATTCCGCCAGGCAGGCCCTTGCAATACATTTTTCTTAGTGTTACAGGCTTGCCTGGTAAGATTAAATTGGAGGCTTAAATATGAATAAAGACCTTACAACAGGAAGTGTTTTTAAATCAATTATATATTTTTCACTTCCATATCTGCTTTCATATTTCTTACAGACATTATATGGAATGGCGGACCTGTTTATTATAGGACAGTTTAATGGCGTAGAAAGTACAACAGCTGTTTCTATTGGAAGCCAGGTTATGCATATGCTTACAGTTATGATTGTTGGCCTGGCTATGGGTTCTACAGTTATAATTGGCCGGGCTGCTGGTGCAAAAGAAACTAAACAGGCAAACCTTGCTATTGGTAATACAGTTATAATGTTTATGTTTCTTTCTATAATCTGCATGGCATTACTATTACTTGCAGTAAAACCATTTATATATATTATGTCCACTCCAGAAGAAGCTGTACCTGGAACCACCAGTTATTTAATAATATGCTTTATTGGAATACCATTTATCACAGCATATAATATTATAAGTTCAATTTTCCGTGGTATGGGAGATTCAAAAAGCCCTATGTATTTTATTGCAGTAGCATGTATATTTAATATTGTACTTGACTATATTTTTATTGGAATATCCAGACTTGGCACTGCTGGTGCAGCATTAGGTACAACATTATCACAGACAATAAGTGTAATTATTTCACTTATTGTTATTAAAAAACGTAAAATGATTCCAAATATCTGTTTAACAGACTTTAAACCAAAGAAAGAAATGCTTGGCAGTATTTTAAAAATTGGCATACCTGTTGCTGCACAAGACGGATTTATACAAATTGCATTTATTATAATTACAATATTTGCAAACCGGAGGGGATTAAATGATGCTGCAGCAGTTGGAATTGTTGAGAAACTTATTGGAATACTTTTCCTTGTACCATCTTCTATGCTGTCTGCTGTATCTGCACTGTCTGCCCAGAATATTGGCGCAAAGAAACATGACAGGGCTGGACAAATATTAAAATATGCCACAGCCATTACTGTATTATTTGGATTAATAATCTCTGCCATTATGCAGTTTACAGCAGAAAACGCTGTCAGCTTGTTTACTGGCAATAATGAAGTAATTACACTTGGAGGACAATATATGCGCAGTTATGTATGGGACTGTATATTTGCAGGTGTCCATTTTTGTTTTAGTGGGTATTTCTGTGCATATGGATTATCAATTATATCCTTTATACATAATTCATTGTCCATTATCTATGCCCGTATACCCCTTTCATATATTGCATCAAAATATTTTACTGCTTCACTTTTTCCAATGGGCATTGCTGCACCTGCAGGTTCATTATTATCTGTAATAATATGTATTGCAGCATTTATATGGCTTAAAAAACATCCTGGGAAAATAAAAATATAAATACAAATAATAAATAATACAAAAAAATTAGGTGAAGCTGGATTAAAAATTATGCAGATAATATGGAACAGCCAAAATCCTGTTACTTCAAATTATATTTTAAATGAATTAAAAGAACAAAGAAAATGGCAGCTTTCTACTTTAATGACTTCATTGAAAAGGCTATCTGACAAAGGTTTTGTCAACTGTGACCGTTCCACAGGAAATAATCTCTACTCTTTCCTTATTCCTGAAAATGAATATAAAATAAGTGAGAGTAAAAACTTTCTTAAAAAACTTTATAACAACTCTATACAAAATATGGTTGCTACCCTATATAACAATAAAGCAGTCAAAAATTCTGATATAGAAGAACTCAGGAAATTTTTAGATAAATTAGAAGAAGATAAAATATGAAAGTGGTACAATACTTTTGTAGTATCAATTTTAAAAAATTTGTAAGGGAGATTATTTATGACCAAAATCCAAAAAAGCTTGAATAGTTATATTACCACAGAAATGGACTATTGGGATTTTTCTGGCGTTGTAAGAGTTATACAGAATGGAAGAATCATATTTGAAACTTGCCGTGGATATTCAAATATTGAGTTTGGCATTAAAAATACAATGGAAACAAGATTTACGGTTGCTTCTGTTGCCAAACAGTTTACAGCGTTTGCAATTATGATTTTATATGACAAAGGACTGTTACAACTTAATGAAAAAGCAAATTTGTATCTGCCCCCAGACATGCAGCTTCCTCCGAAAATAACAGTTCATCATCTTTTATCGCACACGTCGGGACTGCATAATAATTATAATTTTGAAGATGATTTTTATGTGGGCGGGGACAGAAAACCTTATAATAAAGAACAATTTTTTAAAAACTGGATTATTAGGGAGCCTATAAAAAAGCCAGGTAAAGAATTTGAATATAATAATTCTAATTATAATTTGCTTGCGTGGATTATTGAATATGTTTCAGGGCAGACTTACAATGAATTTTTACAGGAAAACATTTTTTCTAAGATAAGAATGAACAATACTATGTTTGATAATGACCAGGATATTATTCCAAACAAAGCAAACAATTATATGCATGATTACGGCAAACTGGCCAAAGTACCTTATACAAATAATTTATATAGTATTGGCGCAGGTGCATTAGTTACAAATTGTGATGACCTGCAAAAATGGTATGAATGCCTTAAAAACAGGAAAATTTTATCAAAAGATGCCTATGTGATTTATCTGTCACAAAACCAAAACAACTATTGCTATGGATTAGAACGGTATGAGGAAGATAAAACGGTTAAGTATGCACATGGTGGAGATATGCTTGGTGTATCTGCCTATACCCAGTACTATTTCGATGAAGACATTTGCATTATCGTTATATCGAACACAGAATCATTAGACCAATACCGTTTCGGGAACGGAATTGCAGCAATCCTACATAATAAACAAGCACCTGTTTCATACAGTCCAGAGGAAATTTTTCTGCCGCCAGAAGAACTTGAGAAATATACAGGAACATATCTTCCTGGTAAGATACATATTGAACAAAAAAACGGGAAACTATATTTGGTCCGTGTTAACCAGAATATTCATATTGAATTGTATTGTGTAGGCAAAGATAGTTTCAAAAGGCGGTATGAAGAACAACAAACAATTCACAAGTTAATCTCTGAGGGTGATATGAAACCTTCAGTGTGGGGATATGGGCTAATAAGTAAGCAATTTGTATAATGAACTAAGAAATTTTAACCTATAGGCATTTGGGGCTTTGGGGTGGTAAAACTTTGGAATTGCCAGAGGCAAAATACCTGTGTAGCCAAGTGGATATCCGCAATCCGCATTGCCTGCAAGCAGGCATTGGCTACTTGCCCAATAACAAACCAACCTCATTGCCGCTTTGTGGCAGTCTGGCAAGAACCTGGACTCCTGCCAGACTAAGTAAGCCCTGGTAAACAACCCACCGCTTAAGAAGCGTGTATTTTAAAGGGCTTACTTAATGAAGTTAAATAAAAGTATATTAATAATATAAGCAATTAGCTTTTTTTATCTCTCCCTTTTTTTATTATATCTTTTATCTCTTCTTCTGTCAGATGCATTTTTCGGGCTATTTCTTTTGTATCCAGATTCATGTCATAATATGCATATACCATGCCAATCTCCTCTCCCTCCCTACGTCCTTCTTCCCTTCCA
>Ga0137308_100623_pt1 | contig 52252 bp, 49 predicted proteins | sample Inofrocosms_June_FD_97181 | JGI IMG/M metagenome (GOLD analysis project Ga0137308, IMG submission 97181) | Mouse cecal microbial communities from Vienna, Austria - N-Acetylneuraminic and N-Acetylglucosamine D2O microcosms_June | ecosystem: Host-associated > Mammals > Digestive system > Large...
TCGACATGGCAGACGCACCGGTTGCCTCAGAACAAGATTTTAAACTTACTGATGGATTATCAAGTAGATAGATTAGTATCTCTTTTTGCTTATCTGACAAATTTACTTGTTCCTTTACTTGTTCCTTTACTTGTTCCTTTACTTGTTCCTTTTTACTTGATGAAGCCAACGGAAGCGAAAGCCATACTTCCTTGACATCTTCAAGCTCTTTGAGGTCGGGACGTAAGTATCCGAGTGTATTCCATGCGGCAAGTATTTTCTGGAATCCGGAACCGATATTGTCACCATAACCTATCATACGAAACATCTTCTGGATATTTCGGTTACGGGCATGGGTAAAATCACCGTTATAAATGCGTTCGGCTGAAATCCTTAACAACCCCGGATTCCTAAGGATAATTTCATTATCGCGGCGGTCAATTCGCAATACACCCTCAGTTTGAAAATCTGAATAAGTCACAGAATTGATAATCGCTTCTCTAATACCATCATATAACGGACCTCCGTCACGACGGGCTTCCCCCACTATTCGTCCCTCGGAAGGGAGTGTAAACAGTAGCTTACGCATTGTCATTGTGACGAAATTGTAGAGATTGTTCTCCCAACGCCCATCGTATGTCAGACGGTCGTTCCATTTCAGATCTCCACCTGGCTTCACACCGAGTAGGTCGAGATAGTCCATTCTGAATAAAGGAAAACGCTTCTCTATAGGAGTACCTTTGCCGAACATCATTAGCCCGGCAATGGTAAGTCCTTCTATTTCTCTATGACGGTCATAGTCATAACCGCCCATTCTATAAAGGAATTCCTTGTTGTCCAGATTCGTATAAGCGTGTCCGGGATTGGCGGTGTCAAAAACCTGACGATACCCACGTAGGGTTTCCTCATCAATATCCTCTAATCCATAATGCTCCAAAATCTGGCTGTCAATGTCATCGGTGCTGTCGCGTAACATCATTGCCAATCCTTCTTTATCAAGTCTTCGGTCTCCCTCGTGACTACGCTTGTAAGAGCCATCCACGATATTGTCGTTGATGTAGATAGGCTTCTTATGATAATCTGCCTCAGGGACAGAAATATAAATTACCGTCTTCCCTTCAATCTCAATAGGTCTGAAATCGCTGTCAAATAGGATGTTTCGGCTTACTTTCTGGCGATTATTAAGCATATTGAAGAAGTCTGTCTCGATTTTATCCGGGTCCGAGACACCAGTAATCTCAAATCGCGATTCAAGAGGTCTATCTTTATGTTCGGTTATACCGAGAAGAATTACCCCACCACGGGTATTGGCAAACGCGGAATATGTCTCCCATACCGAACGGGGTAAGCTGTCTGAACACTTCTTAATCTCAACCGAAGTGCTCTCTCCCTGATGAATCAGGTTATATATGTCGTTAGGTGTTATTGTCATGCTTGAAAAATTATAAACAACATTGAGTAACTAACCGTCAATTACTGAGCCATCATCCTTATACACGGATAATAAATTTAATCTGTCTTCCGGAGAAAAATTACCGAAGGCGATGTGTCTAAGGAGAATGTTATTGTATGTGGGATTTTTAATAATCTCACGTACCTTATCTTCACCCAGAGCTTTAATCCATTCAGCGTGGACATTTTCTTTGTCATCATATTCTAATGGATTCAAGGCAAATTTTAGGTATGGATGCTTCTCTGCACAGTCATCGATTATATCCCATACTTTGGAGTAGTTAGAGTTATTCCTCCACTGAGCCATAATACTTCCAACAGCTCCATAATTCATCTGGGACTCATCGGTATATGACATTAATGATGACCGAAATTCCTCCAAATCATCAGGTAATAATTTATATATATGAAGAAAAATTATATATTGAATAAAATGTTTCTTTAGTTTTGGAACTGCCCACTGATAGAAGGCATCTTTGCTCTCGTCTGGAATAATCAACGCAAGGGCTTGTATTACATCTTCTGACAGTTTTTTATCATGTATTTCATCCAATAAATCTAACTTATCGTCACTCTTTGCAATTACTTCGCAAAGAGCTTTAATAGTCTTATGTAATGAGTATTCAATACTTTCAAAGGATATTATTTTTTTGAGGAGAGATACTGCAATGTCGGTCGTAGGAGGGTTATATTTGATAATTCCAGGTACGAACTTATTCATATTCACCACTACTATTGGGACGTCTAATAACCACAGTATTAGTGAATATATGGCTTCTATATCTACGTCAGACACTTTGACGAAAGAGATGATATATAAAAGGTTGATAATTCTCTCTCGTACTGCATCACACCAGAAAAGAGAAAACGATTCATCTTTTAGATTCTCAATACATTTTTTTATATACTCACTTCCTCTTACATCCAAAGAGAGCGATTGAATCTTGTATTGTTTAAAGATTTTTTCGAGTTCAGTAAAGGGTAAAGCAGACGTAAGAGTATTAATCATTCTTCCATCTAATGTTTCTAACTTAGTATTCGCGAAAGACCATGGAGACTCTTTATGATCTTTTGTAGCGTGACTATTTAAGATGCCAATTACTACATTTCGATTAAGCGCTGTTGAATTTGTATTAAAATCACTTAATATAAAATTGTCATCACAAAACTTTTCTTCTCGTCTTTGAATTCCCAATAATAATGCAATATTACTGTTCATAGAGGAGGCTCCGTTTTCAGCAGAAATACGCTGACGGTGCAGTTCTTCTTTTAATTTTTCAGATTCTACAAGATGCTCATTTAAATACCTGTCAGCCAATAAGTCTTGAAATATCTTTCTGAATTCAATAGGCAACTGTAGTTTTGATAAGGTATCAGAAGGATTAATACGACATAGTTTTTCAGAGATAGCTTCACCGTCTATGGTTTTAGAAAGGACCAATTGGTGTTTAACGGCGTATCTTAATTTATATAGATTATATAGGCAGAGAAAATACAGAACGTATTTTCCTTTACGCCATGCTATGGGTAGGACTCTATTAAATTCAATATAGGCTCTATGATAATCCCTTAATTTATAATAAATATAGCCAGTCTCCAAGTCTGTGATTTCTCCCGAAATTATCTTGTGAGACAAATCTTTTAATCTTTTAGCCAACCCATTGAAATCATACATGTTGATATTATCTATGCCTGACTCTATGCCATATATCTCTATTTCATCATAAAATTTTTTATTTAAAAATTCTGCATGGTCAATAGAATCCAAAGAATTATAATATGCCAGTTTTAATAAAGGCTTGACGTTTTCTTTACCAATACTCATTATAAATTCATAACGACCCTTTCTTGATTGCAGTTGCTTTAATAAGGATTCAAAGTAAGAATTAAACGTCTGAACTCCATGGGAATGCTCATGCCAATAGAAATTGCCAAGATTTTTAGGAAGAAAGTATCTGAGACCTCTTCCATATACTCGCATTTCATCCTGATATGGACGTATTTTGTTCCAAACATACGATACAGGATTAGTAGCATTTAAGAAATCTGCATCTTTAATAATTCTTAAATAATCATATAGCTTTCTGCCTAATAAAGAAAGCTTTGAAACCTTAGCCTCTTCAAGAAATGAACGGTCATGGCTATTTAAGAGAGTAGTAATTTCTGACTCTCCGAGGTAAACGATATTGATATGTCGTTTCTCAAAATATTTAATTGTTAAGGCATCCGGCTCAGTCAAAGATATTAGATAGGCGCGTTGCATTCTCTCACCAAGAATATTTTTGACTTCATTCAAAATCATCTTCAAGTTTAGATCATTGAACGAGAATCCTATAAATACGACCAGTTTTGTGGCAAAAACCGATTGAACAAATGCCCTAATTAGGGGGAAATTCTTTGAGTAATTATAGTAATCTGTTTCTGTCAAAACTATATTATTCTTCCTAAAGTCGCCATGCATTTTTACTAATGCACCCGAATAAATCATATTAGGCAAATCTAAATCTTCACGAATAATATCATACTGCTTGAATTCATTTTCGAGTTCCTGCTCCAATAAGTCATCGTAGTTTGTAGTGAGTATATGTACAGGATTAAGGTTAAAGATAGCCTCATGAATTGGATTCGGTATCACTTTGTTGTGACGTAATACCTCCTTTACTTTATCCAAATACTCCTTTTCACCTCGTATATCTTTATATGCTTGAGCAACCTTCAAATCATCAGTTTCGTAACTTATTGAATTTGGAAGTTCTTTTTTCATTTCATCGATAAGTTGTTTCCATGTAGGTACTCCGGAATTGGCGGAAACGCCAGCTCCCACAAACAAAACAAGCCGGTCTGTCTGTGATGCAATTTGTATATTCTTCAGGTGAGTTAATTGTATTGGATCCATAGCGTATTTACTTCAGTTTGGTGAGGATGTCGCCGAAGAGGGCGTGGTTGGCGGGGATGCCGTTGTCAAGGTCGATGGGGATGGCTTGTTCGGCTACCACTTGGAGACGCTCGTGGTATTCCTCGCACTCTTCGATGTCGGAGCGTAGGCGGTCGAGGCGGCGGCGTTCGGCAGTGGTGAGATCAGCGTCTCGGATTTCAAGACGCTGGACTTCGGAACGGAGCCAGTCCATATATTTCAGCAGATAGCGGGTACGCACCTGCTCCACTGTGTAGGGGTGCATACGATGCACATAGACCAGAGCCTTGAAAGCACCTTTTTTCGATGAGAAGAGCCAATAGATCGGGCGGTTTTGATACATCTTCTTGTGGTCTTTCCAGAAGTCTTTTTGCACATAGTCCTCAATCTTCTTGCCGAGACATTGCTCGATGAAGTTGAGGTTGTCAGTCTGCGACTCCTCGCCCCATGCTATGCGAACGAAGTTGGCTATATATTCCGTAAGGTTATCCTCAAAAGGCGCACCGGTAGGCAGAATCGGAATGATTGCATCGTCGTCAATAACGAGCGTGGCGTTATCCGGTCCATACTGATAAGATGCCATTTCTTCCTCGGTCGGATCAGGATGAGCTATATTCAATCCCGAACGATCAAGACGGTAACGTCCCATCCAAACGCCTACCATATAGCTGATGAGTTGCTTGATGATTACGTCATTGTTCCAGACAATTTCACCATCCTTGATTGAGATTTCTCCTTGCTGGAGTATAGTAACTTCATTAAGCGGAACATCCGGAGTCAGTTCATCCTGCAATCCGTAGATTTCGATGAACTGACGGTTAAGTTCCTCTTCATTGGCGTGAAGACGGAAGAACTTGGCTTCCCAGTTCATCTTATTCATCCCTACGAGCCATCCAAGTTTTGTAGGCTCAGGAGCAGCCATATCAATGCAAATACCTGTTACATCGCCATACTCATTTACTATTGACATTGCCTTATCAACGTCAATGTCAAGTAGGTCATTACGTTGGTAATCCCATGATGTTTCATGCGCATCCCAATCTTGTTTGGCGATAAAAATACAATCCTTAACGATGTCTTCTGAGATAGATACAACCTTAAAAGGTAGATTTAGAAAGTTCCCTGGCTTAAAATGATTACCAGAATTCAATATTTTCCTATTTGATAATGCTATTTTGGAATTAGCATATGAAATTATCAAATATATATTTTTTTCATCTGTAAATATAGCGTTTGCGGAACCATCAAAGTTAAATCCGCCTTCAAATATTCTGAATGACAGCGGTTTGTTTATACCTATCACATCAGACCAACCTATATGTGGGAGGAATATTTTATCTAAATTGAAATTGTGAGCCCATATTCTTTTTCCATCTGGATGCATAGTCGTTTGTAGCGCGTAACCATCGTTATACCAATCAACGACATAATCACGGTTCCCATACCATTTACGAACTTCACCACCCTTGTCATATGGATACCAACGAAGGCCATTATTTATAGTGTCATTGCGAGAACAATTAAACCCTATATTTTTGAACGATACTTCATGCCATAATCGGAGATATACATCGTTTTGTCCTGTCGCTAAGCCGCACCTTGTTTCACAAATCGAAGGTAAATCCTGATTTTTGTAAAGACTCATCATTGCTGGAGAAATCCAATATGCCATTGATGAAGTCGGAAGGTCTTGAAATATACTCTGATTCAGAATAGCAAATCTCCCATTATCTTTTTTGGGATAAACAACCGGTGCTTTTGTATCTTTATCAATATCGTCAACTGTCAGATACGAATATATCCCTTCTCTATTATTCGGCTTAGTTTTTGAGAAAATGGTCATTACAGTGCCAAATGCTATCCCTATCATATTCCACCCAAAGTGCCCCAATGACTCGATATAATAATCTTCAAGAATCTTTTTTCTTAGGTCTTCAAAAGATGGAAGAAACATCCATGCATCCATTGTAATGCACCCGACTCGCCCGTTATACGCAGTTCTATTAAGCATCATTTCAATGAAAACTGCGAATAAATCATTGGTACAATCCTCGTAGTTAACTTTGACGTACTGAGATAATATTTGGTTCATTTTCCCTCCTGTCATATAAGGAGGATTGGCGATTACGGCATCATAGCTATCGGTAAGCGCGAGGATGAGGCGCACGGCAGGGATGGCCGCTAATACGGCTTCCGGCTTATCTGACTGATGCGTCCAATGGTCAAGTGTCTGCTGGAGCAGTACACGAGTGGAGCCGGATATGTCGAACTTCATGATGGAGCCGAGAGAATCGGCATCTTTCATCAAGTCAAAAGCCTCACGAACTTCTTTCAAAGGCTCACCGGATATGTCGCTGAGTCGGAAGAACTCCTCAGCCTGCGCTTCGTTGACCTCAGGCATACTGAGCACCTGAGGCAGAGCACGGGCATCAGCAAAGCTGTCATCGCGTTGACAGGCTTTCAACATCAGGGCAAAGGTAGCCAACTGACGGGCACGTTCATCAATGTCTATGCCGAGGAGATTGTTGGCAAATATGCTCTCAATCGCCTCACCGCGACCAAAACCGGAGGCGATATAGAGGTCATAGAGAAGGTCGAAGCACTCGTTGAGTATATGACCGGAACCACAGGCGAGGTCAGCCACCTTTAAAGCCGAAGGCTTTTTTAAATTTGAATTAGAAAATAGAAAATAGGAATTATCCTCCGCACCCTCATTTCTATTTTCTATTATATATTTCTCATTTAAATCCGAATTTTCATTTTTCAATTTTTCATTTATGAGAAATTTTCTATTTTCTATTTTTAATTTGCTAATTGTACGCAATTTTGCCGTTTGCGGCAAAATTGCGTTCTGCACCATGTATTTCACAATCCAGTTGGGTGTGAAAATCTGTGTAGCAGCCGGTATCTCGTCTGCTTCCACCTTTCCTTTCTTCGCAAAGACTTCATCCTTGCGGTCAGAGATATAGAACTGATAGAGCCAGCCTATCAGTTCAGCAGATTTGTAATCAGTCTCCGTAATGAAGTCGGCTGTGTTGAGCATTTCAATAAAGCCTCCCTTGTCGAGAATATTGTTCGGCAGAAGAAGCTCAGTGTAATCAGCAAGCGAACCGAAACAAGCCTGAAGAATAGGTGTCTGATGGCAGAACTCGGTAACGAGCAATGCAAACTGTTCGTTGATCCTTGTCGGGTCATCAAACAATTTGCGGAGTCGTTGCATCTGCTGGTCGGGCATCGCAATGACACGACCCTGACGGGCATCATCCACAATCTTGGGAGTGCGGGCCTCGTCAACAAAGCGGAGCACCGGCTCGGCAATTCCGTTCATCGACAGGATGCGGATAGCCATGAGTCGGTTGAACCATGTATAGGCACCTTCCTCCACCACCTCTTTCAGCCCTTTGGCTTTCAAGCGGCGGCGCAGAGCCTCCCACTGCTCAGCAAAGGCGGAAGGAAGAATCTGACCGTTCCATGTGCAACCGCCCACCATCGGGGTCGGCTCCATACCCGGAACGGCATTGCCATCGGCATCAAAGCCGAGGCTTCGTATCTTTGTAGCGACTCCGGCACGGAGTTTAGCACGTGCCTCAGTCGCAAATCGTTTCAGTTTCGTTGTTTCCATTACTTACTGTGTAATAGTTAACTGCCAGCCATCGTTAATCTTATCCATCATCTGTTTTTTCAGCGATGAAAGATAAGCGTCCACCTCCGTCTCATTGCTGAGTACGGCAGTTGTGCGGGTTACGAGGTTGAGATTCATCACCTTTGGTTCTGCGGCATGAGAAGCACTGCCATTGGAGTAGTCAGTGCTATATCCACTCGCACCCGTTCCGGCACTTGCCCCTGTCCCTGACGTTGCGCCACCACCATTGGCGGCAGATGCGGCTTTGGCGGCTGCAAGTTTCGCTTTCTGAATCTTTGCCGCCTGTGCGGTGAAGTATTCATCAACATTGCGGTTGGACTGGAGAGCATAGATGTTCCCGGTCTGACTCTTTGAGAAGATGATGTTCTCGGGGTTAGTCACAACACTTTCATCAACACCTGAGTCCTTTGCACCCTGCACAAGTTCGGCATACGCCTTCTCGTATGCAGCCTTTATTTCGTCGCGGAGCTGCTTGCGAATCTTGTCGAGGGCTACGGTCAGGTCATCTTTGAGGTCGAGATAATCGCTCATGATCACCGGCCACGGCTGTGACTCCAGACCCATTATCTCCGTAACCTTTCCCTTATACTTCTCATCAAGAAGATTGAAGTTCTCGCGGTTGTCACGAATGAAAGCAATAATGTCCGTGTAGTTGTCCATCTGGTCGCGGGTAAAGGCAAGCACCTGACGGACGGTATCCATAAGATTATGAGCGTCTTCACGTAGGTCAACTACCTTCTCAAAGAATGTCTTGGGATCTTTGAGTGCGTCGAGACTGTCAAACATCTCCAAGGCGTTGACAACAGGCGCAAAGAAGGGATAATGACCATATTTCTTTTCCGAATCACGATACTGCTTGCAGAATTTGAACAGTCCGGAATCCGATTCCTGACTTCCCTTAGCCTCGCGGAATATCTGAGTTGAGTCGGTCGAGTGGAGATAACTGCTCTGACCGAAGATATATTTCCATGCGTCGAGGAACTTGTTGACAAGTTCACGGGATATGGTCTCTGCCTTACGCACTGTGAAGCGTGAAGACTCAGAGATTATGCGTGATGCAACGGTAGCGATGTCAACATTCTGATTGTTGTTGTAGGAATAGTCGCGGTAATGGCGTCTTACAAGTTCGTTGAGCACATAGAGAGTTGCCAGAGAGTCCCATCCCCACGGAGCATCGGCGAAGTGTGCCACGATGTCGGACACTGTCACGTCGCCATACTGGTTGTTGAGATAAATCTCAATCTCCTTTTCAGCCGGGGTCAGGTCGGCATTGGCAAACTCATATTCGCCATTCTGAACCGGACGACGGATGGCAGTCTTCAACTTCTCATTGGTGTCGGGAATAGATGAACCTTTGACAAGTACAGCCTTGCTGTATCTCTTGTCGAACAGACGCGTCAGAGCCACGCTGCAACGCTCCGCACCCTTGCAGGAAGCAAAGGTCGGGTCGTCGATAAGCTCGTTGCCAATGATTACAGGGCAGGAATCGAGCAGTTTGTGGAACTCCTTGTCGATAATAGTCTCTTTCTGAATATCGGTACGCTTGCGGAACTCGTCGCGTATGCGGTCGTTCTCCTCGGAGGTGGCAGGCGTTGAGAGATAGCGCATCACCTGACAGTAATCGTGGAACGCGGCTTGCAGACGCTTGTTCTCACGGAATGCCGGACCGAGATAGAATATCAGTCGGTTATTGGTGTTGCGGAAAGCGACCTCGTCGGGCGTGCCTTCGTTGTCGAGCTTGAAGTCAACGGTAACATCCCCGTTGTTCGACAGGAATGTGCGCCCCATGATGCTCGCGCTGATGGGGAACGAGCGGCTCACATATACTTCACGGTTTTTGAGGTTGGAGAAATATTTGAGGAAAATCTTGCTCAACTGCTCCGCCTGTGTGTTATGGTCAACCTGCTGGCTCTTGATGATGGAAGCCACCTTCATTTCCTCTTCGGTGTAGAAGGCAAATGTCTCTTCTATGTTTTTCTTAGGCTGTTCGCGGCGGATCACATTGCTTTCGCAGAGGAAGTCAAGCACCTTCTCCACCTCCTTTTTCAGAGTAAGGCGCGGTGCCGATACATTCTCAACCAACAGTGAGGTTATGAAATCGAGAGTAGCCGGGAAAAGCAACTTGTCGCTCTCGGAGAGGTTGCTGACCATGAAGAGGACGTTGACAACACGGCGGGCAAACTTCTTGTCGCCGTCGTAGTTCTTCACCATGCTTATGCCCCGGTCAACAATCTTATGACCGGAGTACTGGAGACCCTCCGAGAACATGTTGTTATACAGTTCATCGAAAGTGATGTAACCGCCCACTTCATCGTTGGCTCGTTCCTTTGCCGTGGCGTGAACCACCTTGATGACGCTTCGCTCCGTACCCTTTACCTCGCGGGCTACATAGCCAAGTGAAAGGAAGGAATCGAACACAGCCTTGATAAGTTTCAGCTGATAAGGCTGGAACGGATAGAAGTTGATAAAGTCATCAACGTTGGTGTATGTGTCGAAGTCGCGAGGCAGTTTGAACTGAACAGAGAAGGAATCCTTGTTCTTCTTGTAGAGTTCGCGCAGGTCATCCTTGACCTCTTCTTTCTTATCGAGAATACGCTTCTGGGTGATATAGTCGGAGTTCTTTCCCTTGAATGAAACAATCACCTCGAAACGGCCTTTGATTTTACCCTCGTCATCGTTGATGTTGCAGCCGGAGATAATCTCTGACAAGTCCTGCTGGGCAGTACATGCCACCCATATCTTGTTGTCACATCGTTCAGCCAATTTGGTCACAATCTCCTGAAGATTTAGGTAGCGGTCACGGTTCTGGTTGATGAACTGTGAAACCTCATCGGCAAGGAACAGCAGACGGTAGTCTTCACCTTTGTCGGCGAGATAGTCGGCAAGTTCATCAGCAAATGTCTCGATACTTACGAGAGAGTCACGGCGTGAGATACGCTCATAGATATTGTTTGTGTCGAGGGTCGGAACAAGGCTCTTGGCAACTTCAAGCACAGCCTCCAGCTCATTGTCGATGATGCTTGCGGCTTCTGTCTGATTATCCCAGTCGGCGTTCATTTCCTCCTTCATAATCTGCTTGAACTCCTCGAATTTGCCCTTTTTCAGCAGAGGCTTTTCAAGGTGTCGGGCAGCCCAGAGATGGAACGGATTGAGACCGAGCAGACCGTTAAACTGGTTCCAGAACACATGAAGGAATCCCTCGCTCTTGTCAACGGACTGGTTGTGGGATGTTTCAAGGTTCAGGGGTATGGTATCAATAGTAGCACGGCGCAGCCAGTTGATAAGCGTGGAGAGGTCCATCGGGTTGAACTCGATGTTGTGCGACCCGTCCATGAAGTCGATGGCATTGACAGCCTCCGACAACCGGGCCAAAGCCTCTTCCTGTGTACGTTTGTCGATACAGTAATCGAGGTATTTGAGGAAGTGGGACTTACCGGAGCCATAGTAACCGTCAATCCAGATTCCGACGTGATGGAACGATTTGTTATCACGTATGGAATTGAGAATGCGGTAGAGACCGTTGATAATCTCATCGGTAAAGACGTATTCCCGAATTTCCGCCTTGGTGGTCTCGGGGTCGTCAAGAAGGGTGACGCTGACCGCAGGGTTTACCTTACGCTCGATTGGTTTTGCGTATATATCTTTTAATATCATAAATTTCAAATTTCAAATTTTAAATAGAAAATAGAAATTATTTACCGAATATGGATTTAGTTATGGCAACGAGAAGTTTAATTAACTCTCGGCAATCGTAAAGAAGACTATCTGCTTGTTCTTTCGTTATATATTCACTTTCAAGTAGAAGTTCAATCCAATATTCAGTTTCTGCGGCTTCCTTCAATGCTATTGTCATCTTTGTGCCGAAATCAGCACGACTTTGAGCATATAGACCTTCCTTTATGTTTGCGCCAATACTTGTTCCGCTTCTGAGCATCTGTTTGGACATAACATATTCTTTGATTTCAGATGTCTGAGTTAAATATTTATAGAGTCTTATACATCTCAACGCAAAGGCTTTACTTTTAGGAGATATTATCTTTTCGTCATGCATAATTTCTATTTTCAATTTTCTAATTACTCATTAATCAAGAGCGTAGCTCTGTAGGTGTTGCTGTCGTGAAGCACATGGAAGAGCTTGTAGGAGTTCTCCTCACGGTTGCCCGGGTAAAACACTATTATTTTATACTCGTTGGTTAGGTTGAAGTCCTCGTAAAGCGCGAGAAATTCGTTGACTCTCAGATAAGGATACATTGAGCCGATGCCGTGGAGAAATACGTATGGACGGCGCATTTCATCCTTTTTTGCCTTATGCTCCATAATCCGCTGATGGATAAATGCAAGGAAGTCCTTGCTGTGGGCATAGCGGCTCAGGGTGTTCTGCACGTTGTCTGACTTTTCCGGTTTGTCCTTCTCTTTTTTCAGCAGGTACTGAAGCAGTGAGGGATTTTTGAGGAATGGCGTCTTGTCGAGGAAGTCGCAAAATTCTTTGAACAGGTCGATGACCAGCACATCCAGATAGTTCATCGGGCGCGACAGGTCAACCTTGAAGTCGTGAATCTGCTTACGAATATCATATTCCTTATCTGCCGGATACTGGTAGATAAAGTAGTTGTAAAACAGGTCGCCATTCTCGGGATCTTGGAACCCGGGGCTATTCAGTTTCTCATCGAGTTCTTTGATAGTCACCTTGGTCAAATTTTAATTATCAAATAGAAAATGCTGTCATTTCTAAATTTCTATTTCCTATTTTCTATTTGTGATTTTATATTTGAAATCTGATATGGGGCGAGGAAGCAGGCCTCCAGAAACCACGGTTCTCCGATTCTGATATAGAAGTCGGCATTGCTCGGTTTGAGTTGCACAAGATTTCCCTCACGGTTCATCATGCCGCATTTACGCAGCATCGAGAGGTATGCACTGGCAACCTTTGTTTTCGTACTTTCAGACCACGAATCCACAAATTCATCCTTTGCCGCAATTTCATTCATTTCCATTGCCAAATCCTGAAGGTCGATAGTCCGGCTGACAGAGTTCCACTTCTTGATAGTCACATTTATCTGAAAATCAAACAGGATTTTATAGGTCTTCAAAATCACAAACAACAGAGCTATTCTTCGGTCGTCCTCATTCATCGCCTGATAGTCCTCCCAGAAAGCCGGAGGCATAACATCGAAGCGACGTTTTATTTCAAGAATAGCCTTGCTCCTTGACTTCTCGGCATTGATGTGAAGAATGCGGTTGTTGACCAACTCATCCTTCACGAGTGCCTCCCGGTCAGGAGATTTAAGCAATGGCAATAAGGCGTCCGTTTCCTCAAAAAGGAAACCGCCGCCGGTTATAGCCGCACTATATGGTGAGTTACCTCTTCTCATATCTTTTGTCAGGGCAATGGATTGGCAAATAATTCTCCAATTTCAACTTCAAGCAATTTGGCGATTCTCACTAAAGTCTCGACGCCCGGCTGGGCTGAGTTGGTACACCATTTCGAGACTGTAGCAGGGTCTTTGTCAAGTTGCTCGGCAAGCCATTTGTTGGTTCTCCTTTTCTCGGCAAGGACTACTTTCAATCGGTTTATATTTCTATTTTCCATTGCGGTTGTTATTGCGTTTTAGGTAAAATTAGTGAATATTTCCGAAATAGCCAAACAAACAAGTGAGAATCTGACATTTGCATCCTGATTTGCCATTTTTAGGGCAGAATTGCCAGCGTTAATATTTTATGTCGGATATCCCAGTGCATCAGGCATATCAATAGGTATCTTGATGGATTTTACGATACCCAGCCTCATCTTCTTGATAAGAGGGTGTCGTAGCAAAGATTATTGTTCCGAACATCTTAACACGTGCCAAGTATTCTCTCAGTGTGTTTTTAATGCGATTGCGACGGATATGTGAAGGAGCGGCGTTATAGCCGACCGCTTTTATCTGACATAGACCTGCCAGAAAGATTGCTCTCTCATTATGGTCTTTCTGTGAGATAATTGTCATAGAATCCAAATTGTATATTTGTCCAGCCTTATAGATAGAGTTGCGCGTCGTGGTACCTTCATAGTCGAGAATAATCCTATCAGCCGGAACACCTCTTGTAACAAGGGAATCCAAGATGGATTTTGGCTCATCACACCCAATCTTTTGTGTTTTGGTATAATCGCCACCACTTGCAATTATGTAATCAATCTTACCTGCCTTATACAATTCATCTGCCGCTTTAATTCTATTGTCAAAATAGAAATTATGCGCACCTCCCGGAGTTATTGGAGATGTAGCGAGCAATAGACCCACTCTGTTGTGGGGGATTTGACTAACGGAATCGTAGATCTTGCCATTGCTATCCCATGCCACAATAAGATTGCAACTAACAACAAGGAGGACAATACCAAATATAGCAATGCCACCAAACCAGAGGATTATTTTCTTTCGTTGTTTCATAATTCCAACCCGGTTAGGAGAGAGATGTAATTTCTTATTGCGGTTGATTAGAATTTATAATCTCCACAAATTCTTTAGGAAGTCGCACATTGGATTCTCCGACTGCCTCACTAAACAATGGTGCAATCTCTTCAAAAGTAAAACCGGCTATTCCACACCCTATTTTAGTAACATAGAATGTCAGATCGGGACGGCTTTTAGCGAAGTCGATGAACTCATCAACATACGGTTTGATTGTCTCTACCCCCCCTGCATCGTCGGAATAGCGTATGTATTACCTTGCAGACCTACTCCTTGCCCGAATATGGCACCAAAACGGTCCATGGCAACGCGAGCTGCGCCACCAGCATGACGTCCTTGTAGATTACTTCCAAAAACAAATATATCGTCAGGCCCAAGCGAGGCGATGCGGTCAGGTGTATATTGAGCATTAAGCGGAGTATCTCCTACACCGCCAGTCTGCGGCTCCCTCGGCTGAAACATATCGAAAAGGCTCATATTTAGAAATATATAATGACGGAGCAGGCATTGTCTCTTGAAAGCCTGCCCCGTCATTGTGTTTGAAGATGTTATTTCTTGAACAGACGGATAAGTTCGCCAATCCACAGCACGAGGGATGTGCCGGCGATGATGATTACCCAGTCGATGAATTTGAGCGGTTCTACATTGAAGAAGTCACCGCCTACACTGACAATCAGCACCTGACCGAGCAGAATTACAAGAGCAATCAATCCGAAGCCTCCGCAACCTTTGAAGTGGAATGCCGAGCGTCCGGTCTCAAAAGCACGGGCGTTGAACATGTTCCAGAACTGGAGGAACACAAAGATTGTGAAGAAGAGCGACAGTTCATATCCGCTAAGTCCGGTATTGGCACCCATTGCTACCTTGCCAACCTCCGTGAGACAGGTAATGTCGGTATGCTCGAAGTAGTAGAGAAGTCCGAGAAGGAGAAGGAAGAACACACCGCCCACACCGATGATTGATTTCCACATCGGGTTATTGATGATGAAAGCCTCACGCGAGCGGGGTTTCTCTTTCATTACAGACTGCGACGGGGGAAGCGATGCAAGTGCCATAGCGGCGAAGGTGTCCATGATAAGGTTCACCCAAAGCATCTGGGTGACAGTCAGGGGAGACTGCATACCCATGAAGGCACCGAAAAGAACGATGAAGCAGGCTGCCACATTCACAGTCATCTGGAACAGGATGAAACGCTGGATGTTCTGGAAGAGCGAGCGACCCCACATCACTGCACGACCGATTGATGAGAACGAGTTGTCGATGATGGTGATGTCGGATGCTTCCTTGGCAACCGATGTGCCGTCACCCATCGAAAGACCAACATGTGCGGTTTTCAATGCGGGAGCGTCATTTGTTCCGTCACCGGTTACAGCGACAACCTCATTGTTTGCCTGAAGAGCCTCTACGAGTCGTTTCTTATCCATCGGACGGGCACGTGCGATAATCTTCAAGTCGCCGACACGCTCTTTGAGCTGTTTGTCGGTGAGTTCAGCAAACTCAGTACCTGTGATGATGTTGCGGTCGCCGTCGGTGGCGTCATTCCAAAGACCGATCTGACGACCGATTTCTTTAGCGGTCCCGGGTGTGTCACCTGTAACAATCTTTACCTTGATTCCGGCGTCAATAACCTCCTTGACAGCGAAGGGAACGTCTGAACGAACAGGGTCGGAGATTGCCACAATTCCGAGGAATGTCAGATTTTCGGCTACAACCTTGTTGTTCTTGATTGTCTTGTTGCCGTCATTGAGCTCCTGATATGCGAAACCGAGAGTACGCATAGCCTGATTCTGATAAGCGAGAAGTTGGGCATCTATCTCCTGCTTTGTCACTCCGGCGGTGTTCTTACACATACCGAAAATAATTTCGGGAGCACCCTTCACATAGAGAATTGTCTTGCCGGTTGCCGACTTAACCACCGTAGCCATGTACTTGCGCTCAGTCGAGAAAGGAAGTTCCTCAATGCGTTGAGCCTTATCCTTAACATCAAGATAGTTGACACCTCTCTTCTGGAGCCAGAGGAGAAGAGCACCCTCGGTCGGGTTGCCAAGTACCTGAGGCTTGTCGCCCGAAAGGTCGAGCTGGGCGGTAGAGTTGACCGCGATACCCTCGATGAGCACGTCGTCTGACGGATTACCGAAGAATTTCTCATCAGCCACCTGCATCTGATTCTGTGTCAGTGTGCCGGTCTTGTCGGTACAGATAACGGTAGTGGCACCCATTGTCTCACAGGCGTGCATCTTACGCACAAGGTTGTTGGTCTTGAGCATACGGCGCATAGAGTATGCGAGTGACAGGGTCACTGCCATAGGCAGACCTTCGGGCACGGCAACCACAACGAGGGTAACGGCCACCATCAGGGTCTGGAGGAAGTAGGCAAGGAACGATACCCACTCAAATTCAGGCACGTTGATGAAGTACATCACGATACGACCGATGATGATTGCAGCGGCAAAACCGTAGGAAATTTTGGTGATAAGGTCACCGAGGCCGTCAAGCTGCTCGTTGAGTGGAGTCTTGACGCTGTCGTCAATCTGGGCGGCTTCAAACACCTTGCCGTTTTCAGTCTTGTCGCCTACTGCAAGCACTCGCATCACGCCGTGACCTTCCATAATCTTTGTACCACGCATGGCATGGTTGCTCGGGAATGTGGCATCTTTGTCAAACTCGGCAGGGTCAGTTGTCTTGTGGCAGATAGGCTCACCTGTAAGTGTTGACTCGTCAATATTGATCATAACGGCTTCAAGCAGTTCTCCATCGGCGGGAACTTCCTCACCGGTATTGAGGATAACGATGTCGCCGACAACCACATCCTTCTTGGCAATCTGCATGGCGTTACCGTTGCGGATCACCTGCACAGGTTCGTCATCGTTGACCTGATTGAGCAGGGCAAATTCCTTGTCAGCTTTAAGCTCGAAAATGAATGCGAGACCTGTGGCAAGGAGAATTGCAATGAAGATACCGATTGGCTCGAAGAATACCCCGGCACCCTGACCGAGACTGAAATATTCATAGCAGGAAATGCCTATTGACAAAGCACCTGCAATAAGAAGGATTATAATCAGCGGATCACCGAACTTTTCAAAGAATCGTTTCAACAGCGAATCCTTTTCCGGAGGTGTCAATAAGTTGACACCGTTCTTTTTGCGGCTCTCCAATACTTCTGCATCGGTCAAGCCTGTGTAATGATGTTTTTGTGACATATTAGGTTTATATAATATTTGTTACTCTTGTGGGAGGGTTAAGGCTCGTGTGGATTCAAGTATCGGCAGGTTGGTTTCTGTTGGTACATATATCACAGTCTTGTTACTTAGGTCAGACTGCTGGCGCACCCAAAGATACTGAATGTAGGTTGGTGTGATGCTTCCGTTTTCAATTCGGATAGCCTCGGCCGCTCCTTTGGCACGCTCAATTTCTGCCTGAGCATTCAGTTTTTCAGCTTCAAGATTGGCTTTTGCCTCTTCAATCTTGATTTTCCGGTTCTGTTCAGCCTTGGCGAACTCGGCTTTACCTTCCATTTCCTGAGACCATACATTGTACCACGGACGGATGAATGCAAGTGCTACGATGAGCAGCACGATTCCGGTGACACCCCATATCGCACCCTTGATGAGCTTCGGGGTAACGTTGATATTGTTGTTATTATACATAATGCAGGAAGTTTAGATGGGACAATTAGTGACGCTTGGGAACGTAAGTTTTGTTGCCGTTACTGTTGATGTAGTATTGACCGCCACGGGAACCAGTGTGGATTGTGTGACCGCTACCATAGTTGTATACTCCGGTCGAATAATCCTTCGCCCTGCTGCCGGCTGACCCGGTGTAGGGATTATAGTTGCCGGAAGTCGAGTAGTTGTCGTGGTTTGTGGAGTTTTGAGAACTGCGATAGTGTCCCTGCACATAGGTACCGTTGGACTTTGTATATACATTCACGTAGGTCGAGTTGGTGTTAACTCCGTAGGAACTGGTGCTATAGCTGCTGGAGCCATAGGAGGAACACTGTGCGTTGGCGGAGAGAACGGTTGCGATGATTGCAACGAGGAGCATAAGTGACTTTTTCATCTTCTTATAATTTTTAGTGGGTTTGTTTTATTTTGATGATGCAAAGTTACTGCCTCGTTGACACGAAAGCATAATTCTCAAAATGTTTCAGTTTCATCTCCATATTTCTCAAAATATCCGCCTGCAATGTTGCAACCTATATTTTTGACCACTTACGATACATTTCCGATTCTTTCAATGGAACAGGTTCACTGCTGTCAAATTGGTGAACATAAACGAGCTCCGATTCCACATGCACAGAAAAGGAGCCGTCAGCACCTTTGGTAATGCTATAATCCTCCGGGTTGTAAAGACCTTGAAGATTTTTGATGGAGCGTTTAAGACAACTGAAAATCGGACGTCTGATTTCCGGTACGCTTAAATCCGGTGCACCCTCTTTACCACCTCCGAACATCTCGTAAATAACAGAGTATCTCTGCTGAACACGTTTCATGCGGCGATTGTATTGCTCCAGCGCATCAGCCGATTTCGGAAGGTTGAAATTGATGCCATCCTTACCCTGACAAAGAAGAAGTGCATACAAGGCCCGCTCACGCCTGTGCAGTCCCATTGCCTTTGAGTCTATATCAGGGAATAATATCTCTTCCTTATAAGGGTTGAGCTGAATCGTACTGCGTATGTTGCGACGGACAAGGAATATGTCAAGTAATTGCTTATAAAATCCGTGGAAATGGAACTGATTGTCCCTTTCCTCAGATGTGTTGACAACATACATGTCAGCACTCAGCATTTCCGTGAAGTTGTCAACAAATGTCTGGACAGTCACCGATATATCCTCATCGACATCAATCTTCAGGTAATTTGCATACTGGTCTTCACCAACAAAACTGTTGCCAATCTTTATCAGCAAAGAGGGCATTGTATTACGCAACTCCGTGATACCACATTTATTGCAGAGCAAATCCTTACAGAACACTCCGGTTGTCATCTTCATCAGACTCTTATAGGTGTTGTCAAGACCTGTCTCGCTCATCGAGGGTGCCAAAAACGAAAGAATATCCTTGAACAGCCCGGCGTCGGTGTTCTTATAATGGTCTATAATCTTTGGGATATAGACAAAATGGAAATCGGCCAACTGGAACTCTTTGAATATCGACCGATAGTGAGTCTGAATGGCATTGTTTGTCTCAGGGTCATATTCACTCTCAATATAGAGGGCTGTGGCAATATCAATATTGAAACTGGCTCTGGGGATTGAGATAACCTCCCCCTTAAAGGGATGGTCAGAGTCCAGAAGTGTTGTCAACGCAATCATCAGGAGTGCCTCGGAATGGGCACAAAATCCATCGCTGACCGTCATAGCACGACAATCACCGAGAAGATCCTCTTTCAGTCCTTGGACTCCCGAATTACAGATAACATTGAGAGCATCTGCAAATGAAACCTCTCTTGCCTCAATCCTCGCATCACGGTCAATGGCATACTTCTGACAGATATTGCGCCAGTATTCCATTTCTCCGGTATCGACAATGCGGTCGGCCTTGATAAGGTCGGCGAATATACGGGCTATGGCTACTTTATGACCTTTCAACATAGACGCTTACTTTAGATTTGAAATTACATTATAGCAGAACCAGCTATTCAAATTCTCAAAGAACATCGGCTTGTCATTTGCACCGTCTTTCTGCACTCCCAATCCATTGGAATACGGATCGAGAGAGAGAATCTTTGAGAATGGTATCTTCAATGTCTTTTCCGGGCAGTGAAAATAAAGGTTCTTATCGGTCAGACAGACACTGCCGGTTCCAATTCGCTGCATATATGTCGTCTCAACCGGGCGACCTCTGAAACCACCGGTACGATAATAGACACCTTTGCATACCCGGACACTGACACCCCTTGTCCTGCCTACTGTTTCCCTGCGGACTTTCTGCATCTGCAATGTCACATCACGAAATAGCCAAAGCATGTGCTCGTTCTTGTTGAGCATGAACGGAAAACTTCCTGATATGGTAATCCGAGGCGACGGAACCTGACCATTAAGCAGTTCTTGCAGCACTTTTGACTGGACTACTTTCTCCAATGACTTATTGGCATTGAGAACTTGCTGAGGCAGTCCTGTAAACTGCATAAAACGGGCAACAGAGCGCTCTTCATTCTGGTCTATGATGCCATCATCAAGATATTGCTCTATTGCAGCGTCAAATGATTCACAATATATATTGCGACATACATCGTCCGACACAAAGGCATCCCGACAAATAGTCCGGATTTTATTCTGATGGAGATAGAAATCTTCTTTATGTTGAAAGCAGGTCGCTAATATACCCTTAATGCGGGCAACCCCATTAAGATGGCGTTGCTCGCATTCGGCGTGTTTGCTGTGGAAAAATCCGGCATCCTGCCCGCAATATTTACATTTCCCCATGTGTTACATAATGTTAATTACTGACAAGTTGGACGACAATAAGGCGCCCACCGTCCTCCCCGGAAAGAAGAATTTTACGTCCGTCGGTAAGTTCGACATATTCACCAACTTTGATTTGGCGCTTCGGCTGCTCTGTAACGTCCCACATGTCGGGGAGGCGGCGGTTGATGAGTATCCATTTTCCATTGTGGAAATGGAAGTCTCCGACGGGTTTCTTGTCTTCCGGTTTTGTGCGCTCATTGGGAGTGATGAAACGGTTGACATGCCACATGTAAAGTGACTGCTTGTCATAGACCATAAGGCGATAGTTCTCAGGGAGGAACTTTCCCTTTGCAGGGGAATAGTAGAGATTGAGAACAGGGAGCTGACCGTGATATTCAGTTCCGCAGAACGGACATTTCGGCTTTGTCGAATTGTCGAATACAAACCAGTGAGCTTCGCAATTTGGATTCTGACAGGGTTGCATTAGGTCGGTGGTCTTGACCAATGCGTTTTCCCATTCATCGGCAGTCGGACGTTTCATCGGGTCGTGAAGCCCGTCGATAAATGCTCTGTCGAACAGTTCTTTCAGATATGGGCCACAAATGGTATAGGGTAGTTTTTCAACATCACCCTGAGGCAGTTCCGACGGAGCCAGATTCTTGATTTTAGGGCGGTTGCTCTTGTCAGTGGGGTGTTCCACAAAGAGAGCCTTTGCACCCATCGACAACTCTTCATCCTTAGCGGCATCAAGGTCGTTGACCTTTCCGCCACGAAGGGGATGACGATTGAGTAGATACATATATATCAGGACTGCAAGAGCATGACGGTCAGTCTGTATGCTCGGGAGTTTCTTGTTCGGGTCACCCACTTTAAGTGCGCGTGTCTGAAGAACCTCAGGTGCAATAAAATCCGGTGTTCCCACAACATCCGGTGGATATTTGCCAGGAACGACGAGACCGTCGCAGTCGATGACTGCGGCACGTCCGCTCTCCGGGTCAACAAGCACGTTCTTGTACGACAAATCCGAGTGAGCCAGTCCGGCAGCATGAAGCCTACGGACAGCGCGGGCTATCTGTAGGCACATGTGATAGTGAGTAAGCCATGTTCCTTTCTGGTCTGGTTTCAGGAACTTGTTACGGAGTTTGGCGGAAGCAAACCACTTTCCTTCCTTTTCCTTCCCTTTGAACATTCCGTCCTTGAAGAAAAAATGTTTCTGGTAAGCCGGGCATACAATGCCCAACTTACCATTACATTCTACAAGTTTTGTCGGCCAGCAGAAAAGGTTTTCCCAATAGTCTCCGCCTATCTGTCCGAAAATCTTGTCTCTGTATTTTCCTACGATATTCTGGAGTCGATCCTTTGCATTTGCATCCTGAGGGGTGCGGAAGAAACCTACCACATAACTTTTGTCAGGGCTGAAATAGACATCCTTCATCGCACCGCTGCCGATGACTTCATCTACAAACTCAACGGGGGTGCCGTCGGTTGCTGTAAGTTTGATAGTTTGTGCCATAAGCGTACTGTTTAATAAAGGATTGCTATTGTTCGGTCATCGTGGTTGCCGGGACTCCAGAAGTCGAGCCAACCTAAAAGCTGATCTTTTGTAGCCTCGTTATCGTCAGTGAGGTCAACACCGCCAATCTCATCATCGGGGAAGCCGTTTTTAAGATTGTTGTAGAATTCCTCCCACTTAGCATAGTCGTTGAGATTTTTATCGGTCTCAAACATCGGGTCGGATATGCCGTCAGTCATAAGGAACAGCGCAGTGAAATCCGGAACAATAGCCATGCGGAGTCGATTATAGACATCAGCAGTCCTGAAAATATCAGGCATTGTCAGGAATCTTGTCTGACCGGAAAATTCACCTTCATCAGGAGCACCAAGCAATTTTGCTGTCTTATTCTTTTCGTCGAAAAGACACATGGCACCATCTCCTACCCAAAAGGAGGCTATAAACCAACCGAAGTCGTATTTCTTGCAAATGGCAAACATGAGAGTTGTGGCAAAATCCTTAGGTTTCAACCCTTCTTCACCATTAGCGACTTCGTTGATTCTGTCATGAGCTTTCTTTGCACCTTTGAGTACAATCTCATGTACCATGTTTGTAAGAATCGAACGTTTGCCTGTGTCGGTCGGTGCCGCATTGAAACTGCGAATTGCATCCTCAAAGTCCGGATTGTCAACAAGAAGATCTTTGCAGTGATTAACGACTGTCTTACATGCTACCTCAGACCCTTTACGAGAATATTTGGCAGAGCCGGCACCATCAGCGACAGCTATTATATACCAGTCTGACTCCTCGCAATGGAATAGACTGAAATGGTCATCACGTGCTTTCCCCTCCTGCGCATGGCTCCGACCTCGTTGACTTGCTGCAACGACATCTTTTCTGGATGTTCCGTCAGCTCCAGCCTCAACCTTGAGATATGCAGTATCGCTGTCTTCCTTATAATATTGAATGTCCTTATCTGTTGGGATGTTTCGCCACAAATCACGAGGACTTGGGTTGAATGCGATAGGAATGTTCAGTTCCGATTCAGGTTCTCCCTCTACTGTTGTGTAACGGAGTTTTAAAGTGAAGTCTCCTGATTTCTGAGGTTTTCCGGTAAGGAAAAACTCACCCGGTTTGCCCATTTCAAGAGTAAGTCCGAGTTCGTCTATCCCTGATAGCCCAATCACATCAATCTTATCGACCGGAAGTTGAAAACTATAGGAATATTCTTTTTTTACAGTTCCGTTGGGGAAACGAAGTCCGAGCTGACAGACCTCATTTTCTATCATTATTCGTTGATTCATACGTTCTTCTTTGAATGTGTTCCACAACGAACTGATAGCCCAATTGAGGAACGATTCCTTGTCAGCAGAAGAAACACCAGCATGTCGCAGCGCCTTGTCAAGAGCCCTTGCAGACTCTTTCAGTCGGCATACTGTCTGATTCTTCCGTGTTGCCATTCGCTGTTTTCTGTCCATGATTGTCTTTGATTTAGCCTAAGCCTCGTGTAATATCCATGCCGGTTGGATCACCTTTGCCAAGGGTGCCTCTCATGCCACACCACGGACATTCATTTGTATTGCTTTCTCCCACACAGAAGATGTTGCCACACTCACAGACAACCGCACCAAGCTGATTTCCACAACAGGGACAAGCGGGAACACCTACAAGCTCCATTGTGTTGATTTTGGTTTGCTTGCCGGCTGAAAGACTTGCGTATGTTTCCTTGTCAATGGGATAGGCTCCTACAAGTTTGAAGTCAGTCGCGTTGAACATTTCCAACCCTTCCAGAGGTTGATTGCGACGGGCATACTTGATAAGATAATCCTGTTTTGTATTCTGACAACGTCCATGAAGGACAACGAAATTTTCATCAGGAGTGTCACGATGTTCACGCGGATCAACTTTTTCAAGATTGATTCCGGTGGTCGGTGCAAGTTTTATCTCATCGGTGTTCTGTTCGCTTACCGACATACTGGTTGTCTTAATTGAGGCAGTAACCCACTTGAAGAACTTACTGAATGATTCAGGATCGGTTTCTTTCAGCAGGAGAATGTCATTGGTAATCTGAGCCAGTGTGAGCACGTTGACATTATCGCCGATTGATACAGCCACAAGATTACAATGCTTACGATATTTTTCATTCCAGCGTCGGAAAGCAGCTGCATACTCATCAGTCGGATTGCCGTCAGTGAAAAGGAAGATTATAGGTTTCCAATCTCCTTTCTGTTCCAAAGTCGTTTTCTGAATGTTCTGGTCCATGTCGTCCATCAGACATTCAAGTCCTTTGCCAAGTGATGTACCTCCACCAATGGGGAATGTGGGAGGATAGAACTTGTAAAGTTCGGTGAGAGGAGAAAGTACCTTTGCTTTTCCGGCAAAAGCGATGATGGAAACAAAGACCGTCTCAAGGGCATACGGGTCAACACGAAGATTCTGAATAATCGTGCGCATACCCTCCTGTACCTGCTCGATGGGAGTGCCCACCATTGACTCAGATACATCTACGAAGAAGTAAATCGGTAATCTACGCATATATGATGTTATTTTAGTTTTTCGGAAGATATTTATTATCAGCGGTCAACTGCTGACGGGGAGATTTTACAACATCCGTATAAATCTCAAAAATAGCATTGAGATTATAACTGCAATCCTCAGATGTCGGCTGCTTTGACCTCATTACAAGAATCATGTTCTCATATCGGTCAGTAATGTATGAACCATTAACAAGGTCAATGATCTTAATCAGTTCTTCCATTGCCAAGTCATTCTGCCCTAAAGCAAACACGGCCTTGTAGCTGTCAAGCGAATGACAAAGGAAATCTTTTATCGACTCGTTCTGCTCATTCCATTTGACAAAACTTATAAAATCATCGCATCTCGGATTGTCGATAGTCCTTTTGGGTGCAGACGGCGTTTGTGGAGTCGGTGCGGGAGCGGTTGCATTGGCACCGTTTGCGAGTCTGACTTTATTGAGGAACAGAAATATCGACTCATCTGAAATGATGTCGCTATAAGTTATTTTCTTTGTCAGATAGAGACCGCCTAAAGATTTTGCTCGGCTTAAAGCCACATAAAGCTGACCGGGCGCAAAGATATGGCTGTTCAAATCGAGGATTACCTTGTCGTAGGTCTGTCCCTGCGATTTGTGTATTGTGAAGGCATAAGCCAGTTTTACAGGAAATTGTGTGGTACGCTGGAGAAATGGAGCCTTACGAACAATTTTATGCTTCTTTGCATCATATTCCATCTCATACCGATACTCGACAATCTGTGAGTTCTTATATTTATCCCTTGGGTTCGGACACATTATTGTTGCGCCATTATCAAGTGCAATAGTGAAATATGAGCCGTTGAAATCCTCGACGGTGCCTATGTCTCCATTATTATAGCCAAACCACTTGCTGCTTTTGGTAAGCATTACACGAGCACCAACCTTAAAATTAAGGACACTATCATATTGAGACGGAAGAATTATTGGCTCAATATCGTAATCGCTTGGTAGATCGCTGTGCTTGAGTCCTACATGCGAATTACTATTATGTAACCTGACTTTATATTCTGCTTCAATAACCACAGTTTTGCCGGGAAGGTCATTTAGATGTGTAGCGTTAATTTTGCTAACCTCTTCATTTGAAGACGCTATGTATATGGCATCATCCGGTAATGATGTCGTGACACGTGTATTCAGAGCTTCCAGAAGTTCAACTTTTCTCGTATCGGTCAGCGGCTCACGAAAAGCATCAAGTAATTCAACAAATCGCGGGTCATTCTTCTGGCGATATGACTTAGCTAATTCAAAGAGTTTTACGGCATTTATGTTATTCTGAATAACATGGCTGTCATAGAAATAGATGCCGCCATACTCCTTCATTAAATAATCATATATGGCCTCATCACTTACCACCGGAGGTAACTGAAACAAATCACCGACAACTACAACAGGTATCCCTCCAAATGGAAGAGAATTACCCTTGGCTCGCTGGCATATCTGATTCATCATTTCAAATGTATCAGACCTTACCATCGAAATTTCATCGAATACAAGATTGATACTCCAGATAGATCAGAAGCCATCGCAGAAGCCTTCAGTGATGTGATGTTGTCGGGATTTTGGAATCCTTCTTCCAACTTATCAAAGCCCTTCCAAAAGAAAGAGTGAAGCGTTCTTGCTCTCTTGTAAAGCGAGGCAGCGAGGTTTGTCGGAGTGAGAACCTGACAGCCCCGATTGGAAGTCTCTATCTGGTTGATAAGATATGTCTTTCCACATCCGGCTTTACCATGCACAAATGTAATGCCTTTAGGATTCTTTGACAGGTAGTCTAATACATCCTGCTGAGTTGAGGCAACAAGGGGAACGTATGTAATTGGTGTATTATTCGGTTTTCCTTTAGGTTTGGGCGCAGCTGGAGCCGCAGGACTTGTCTGAGGTCTGGGAGTCGGTGCCGGAGCCGGTTTTGGCGCAGGCTTATATTCAGGTTTTGGCTTGGGAGTAGGGATAACCTCCTCTGTAGCCTGTCCTGATTTTCGAGACTTTCTGCCAAATAAAAAATCGAATATACCCATGACTGATTACTGTACTACAGGTGGAAGAAATTTACTTGGAGACAGATATACTGTTCCGGGACCAGTAACTCGCATCATACTGAGACCTTCACCCCCGAGAAGATTGCCAAGAGACCAGTTAGACTGCATCTGATTCTCTGCAATATTCAGCAACGCAATGATATGATCTTCATCGACCTCTATAGTCTCGCCGTATTGAAGATTTATGGTGATGGGTGTTCCCTTGGTGTCAAGGAATACAGTCGAGCTACCCTGAATCTTTTGTAAAAGAAGGCCCATACCGCCCGTAAGACCGGCAATCGACAGCTTAGTCGTAACATTTACTCGGTTGTTAGAACCGACATAAACACCACGGTGACATATCATGGTCTCGCCGTTAATCTTCACAGGGAGCAGACCGAAACGACTGCCGATAACAACTTTGCGAGGCATATTGGAAACATTGTAGAGCCGTAGTATGAACAGCGATTCTCCTGCGAGTTTTGCACCAAGGATTCGTCCAAGTCCGGAGCCATTGAAGCTAAGTTCCTTTTCTATCCCGGCTTCAAGATAGATTACAGAGCCTTTCTCAGCATAGAAATCCTCTCCGGGTGACAGTGTCACCTCCAGATGCTGTACAAATTGTCCTACAAGTTTACAGTTCATACTGATAGTGAATTAAATGATTACGTTAACTTCTGCCGGAGGAGGAGGAAGTACGAGGTCTTCGGTAGCACCAATACTACGGTTGCCTACACCGATTGAGTCAGATACCCATTTGAAGAATTTTTTGAATGCAGTACTGTCGACTGTATCAAGAGAATAGACCTCATTGGTCAGTTCTTTAAGCGGCTCGGTTTTAGCACTCATGCCGGCTGCACAGGCTATGATGCTTGCAAAATGACGTTTCTTAACCTCGGGAATCATCTCCTTGTAAAGTTGGCTGTCCGATGGTTTGCCGTCGGTCATAAGGAACAGCAAGGGCATCCAGTCGCCTTTCTGGTCAGGAGTGCTGAGGCGTACTTCCTGATCTATTTTTTCACAAAGAAGCTTTAATGCCTGACCGGTATGTGTGGGGCCACTCTCAGGAGTAGTTATTTCCGGGAGCTGAAGTTCATCAAGCGGTGTCAGCGGGAGAATCTGCTTTACATCGCGGTCGTACGTGATTATACTGATATTTACGGATTCCAATGCAAAAGGATCCTGACGAAGGCTTGAAACCATTGCTTCAAGGCCTACCTTTACCGATTCAATCGGTTCACCACGCATTGAACCGGAGGTATCTATGAGAAGATATACGGGAAGACGTCTCATTATTTTTCGATGTTTTGGGCGGGATGAAAAATTTGTATGTTTTCGGGAGGAGGTGGCAGTGAAGACAGCCCTTCACCTTCTTGATTTCTTTCATTTACCATCATGCTCGAAGTGCTGACCGAGCTTGACACCCATTTGAAGAATGATTTGATGTCGCCGGCATTAGCGGAAGAGATGACGATTATATTTTCTGTGAGTTTTCTAAGCAGGTCGAAATGAGAGTTCATTCCGGTAGCACATGCGACCACAGTGCCACAATTCACTTTCTTAAACTCGGCTATTGGTTTGGCGATAGGACCTGAATGACCTCCATCAGAGAGGAAAAATACCAGCGGTCTCCAATCGCCTTTTCTTTCTTCGGTGGTCTTATGAACCTCCTTCTCAATACATTCGCATAGAAGATTCAGTGCGGCACCAAAGGCAGATTGTCCTTTTGCAATTATCTCAGGCTTCTGGAATTTATAAACCTCCGTCAGCGGAACAATCTGTTTTGCTTCTGTACTATATGTGATGATGCTTATACAGGTGGTCTCCAGTGCATAGGGATCGCAACATAGAGCCTGCACTAATGAGTCAATGCCATTATTGACCGCAGCAATAGGTTCTCCTCTCATAGAAGAGGATATATCTATGACGATATATACAGGGAGTCTGTGCATAATCTGATGATTTATTTCTGTCACCTCCTTCCCGATTTGGGAAGGAGGCAAGACAGAAAATATTATTTAGAGGAGAGCTTCGAGACCAGCCGGGAATGACTTGGCCTGAGCCTTGATTGCGCGGAGAAGAGCTTTTTCAGCCTCATCTACCTGACCATCGTTGTTAACTTTGGCGATGAGCCATGCTTCTTCATCGGCATCAATTACGCCGGGAGAAACCTCGTCTTTAAGCAGGAAGTCACAGATTGCCTGTGTGAAGAATGCGGTCCACTCGGGAGCATTTTCCTTGCCGCTCACTGCGTCATTGAGTTCAAAGAGGAAGTCTGCTTCTTCTTTGTCGATTACGCCGTCTGCGTAAAGCACTTCTTTAAGCTGTGCCACTTCTGCTGCGTCGATTACGCCGTCAGCGAGAAGTTCTTTCTTGAGTTCTTCAGGTGTTGCCATTTTCTTGATGTTATTGTTGTTGGTTGTTATACTACGATATTTACTTCGGGCGGTGGCGGCGGAAGTTCACTGAGTGTAGTGGCTTCAGCTCCGGTCTCCTCGACCTTCATGCTGCCGGAGCTAACAGAGGCAGACACCCACTTGAAGAATGCCTTGATGGTGGCGCTGTCGGCAGTGTCAAGCGATACGACACATTCTGTAATCTTCTTCAAGGTATCGGTGTTGGCTCCTGCGCCGGCGGCGCAAGCAACGACCATACCCCATTTGCGTTTCTTAAACTCGGCAAGACCTTTGTTGAGATCATCGGTCGGCTCGCCGTCGGTCATGATGAACACGAGGGGCTTCCAGTCTCCTTTCTGTTCAGCGGTTGTCTTGGTAACTTCCTGATCAGCCTTCTGTGCCAAAAGAGCGAGAGCCTCGCCGAGAGCGGTACAACCGCTGGCTTGAATATTGGGCTGCTGGAATGCTGCCAGCTCTGTCAGAGGAGAAACCTGCTGAGCACTGCTGTCGAAAGTGATAATGCTAAGGTAAGCGGTTTCGAGTGCGTAGGGATCCTGACGCAGGGTCGAGACCAATACCTGAACCCCGTTCTTCACTGCCTCGATGGGTTCGCCATACATCGAACCGGAGCAGTCAAGGAGGAGATATACGGGTAGTCTTCTCATGATTATTTTGCGTAATTGGTTACTATGCGTTTGATTGTTTCACAGAGGTTGGCATCAGGATAAGCATCGCCGATAGCCGAGAACTTCCAGTCGCCGTTGCGACGATAGAGTTTGCCCATGATGAGAGCTGTCATACCCTTGTATTGAGGTTCGGCAGCCACATCGTATGATGCGAATACCTCCTTAACTCTTTCGGGAGTTCCCTCGTACATGCGGATAGAAGCGTAGGGAATTTGGGAAAAATCCTCACGATCGCAGTTGTTAAGGAAGAAGAAAATCTGGCTGACGTTGGGGTTTACACGGTTGAGGTCAACAGTGATGATTTCATTGTCAAGACCGTCATCGCCATCCTGATCACCTTTCAGGTCATCGCCACTGTGGTGGAGAGCACGCTCGTTGGAGTCCACCTTACCGGGAGGCATACCATAACGTGCAAGGAACTCACGCTTGTAGAGTGGAGAATAGATGTGGTCGACAAGATTTCCGTTTGCATCAACCATGACACAAGAAAGGTCAAGGTCAACATCCTGTACTGATTTTCCAAGGCCCAGGAATCCTCCGGATACAATAGCTCCCCAGTTACAGCCGACACAGAAGTCGGTGAGCTTGGAGCCATTGCTCTTTTCGAGGTTGATGCGTTGGCCTTTTTCAAGACGAATTGCCATTATGAGTGGTTTATTAGATTAGTTATATTTGTTCAGATATTCACCGAGACCTGCTTTCTGACCTGTGCCGATAGCCTCGAACTTCCATTGACCGTTGCGCTTGTAAAGACGTCCGAACTCAACTGCGGTCTCAACAGAGAAGTCCTCGTCAAGGTCATAACGAAGAATCTCCTCTCCATTTGCAGCATTGTAGATGCGAATAAAAGCGTTGCGCACCTGTCCGAAGTTCTGCTTGCGTTCGTCAGCCTTGTGGATTGTTACCACGAAGGTAATTTCAGTGGCGCGGGGGTCAATTTTAGAGAGGTCGATTTTGATGCTCTCGTCATCGCCTTCACCTTCACCAGTCAGATTGTCGCCTGTATGCTCTACGGCACCATCTGGAGATTTCAGGTTGTTGTAGAATACGAAATACTCGTCCTCCAGAATTTTACCATTTTCGCCGAGGATAAATGCGGATGCGTCAAGGTCAAAGTCAACGCCTGTGCTGGACTGGTTGGTATCCCAACCGAGGCCGATAGTGAACTTAGGAAGCTCTACGGCTACTCTCTGTCCTTTTTCAAGATTTATTGCCATTGTTGAAATTTGTTTTAATGTTTCTTTGTTGCAAAATTAATAACAACTAATCAAAGCGCTAAAAATCTGTAATGTTTCAGTTTTAAATGCCAGACTATTGACTTTGGAATTTGCAACATTGCAGGGTTACTCTTTTGAACCGGGAGCGTAGTTGAAGCCCCAGCCGTATCTGCGGTCACAGTCTGAATGGCCGTCATGGAATGTCACGAGTTTCTGTACCTCCAACGAATTGTCATCACCAATTTCGATAGAAGCGATTGCACAGAACTTCTTGTTTGTGTTCTGCTCGCCCATCTTTACGATAATGTCTTCGTTCCCGGGTACTGAAACCTTGACAACGGCATCAGTCTGAACCCATTGTGCAGCACCCTCATAAATGAAAGTGTAAACAATGATTCGTTTGATGTTTGAAGCTCCGGCAGGATTAACAAGGATTGTCTCTCCTGATTCGGCACTTCCTCCACGGTCATCACCCATGTGCCAGATAAAAGGCTTCTGAGTATAGCAGCCCTGACGGGTTACCTGATCTCTGCGGCCGCCACGACCATGCGAGAACTGGAGACCGTCAATAAGCATTTTCGTACCGTCTTTCAGTTCGTAGAAACATCCGAGGTCAAGGTCGATGGCTCCGCCAAAGAGTTTCTTCATGAAGCCTCCCTTGCTCCAATCGAGATTGATTTTGATTTCGCCGGGGAATGCTTTTGTCTTTTCAAGGTTGATACGGTGTTTGTCACCGGTTTTTCTTAATTCTATAGCCATGACTTACATGAATTTTGATGCGTATTTACGACAGATGGGTTCCAGACCGTCTGCATAGGAAGTACCCACTGCTTCAAACTTCCAAGCTCCGTTCCTACGATATAGCCGACCGAACTCTACACCTTTTTCAGTAGAGAAGTCCTCGTCAAGGTCATAGCGACAAATTTCTTCACCGGAAACAGCATTCTTTATAAGAATGTAGGCGTTGCGCACCTGTCCGAAATTATATTTTTCACTTGGCGCACCTTTCTCCCAATAGATGCTCGCAGTAAAGATAATCTGGTCAATGAGTGCGTTTGTTTTGGAAAGGTCAACTTCGATTTCCTCGTTGCCCTCTCCGGTATTGTCATCATCGTCTCCGAGGTCATCGACTGAACCCAGTACACTGCCGTCATTAGATACGGGACGTTTTCCCTCAGGAGTGTCTATTGTCTTGCAGGAGCCGTAAAAAACGAAATCCTCCTCAACTCCAATCTCGCCATTTGCGTGAAGCAGGAATGTCGAGGCATCAAGGTCATAAGGAGGTTTTGCATTCGGATTGACTTTCCAGCCCATCTCGACAATGAGCTTGGAAAGTCCTATCTCTACACGCTGACCTTTTACAAGATTGATTGCCATAATCAGCCAACGTATTTGTCGACGAAGAACTGAAGGCCACCTTTGTAGCCGTTACCCATAGCCTCGAACTTCCATTCGCCGTTACGTTTGTAAAGGCGACCGAACTCTACGGCAGTTTCTACCGAGAAGTCTTCATCGAGGTCATATTTTGCAATTTCCTCGTTGGTCACGGCATTGTAGATGCGGATGTAGGAGTTGTGAACCTGACCGAAGTTCTGACGACGCTGTTCTGCCTCGTGGATTGTGACTGTAAAGATGATTTCCTGAATGCGGGGATCAACTTTAGAAAGATCCACGGTCAGGGTCTCGTCATCGCCACCGTCGCTGTTGCCACCGGTGAGGTCATCGCCTGATGATTCCACTGCTTTGTCAGGAGATATTTGGTTGTTGTAGAATACGAAGAACTCATCCTTCGGAAGTTTCTTGTTCTCTCCGAGCATGAATGCGGATGCATCAAGGTCAAAGTCGTACCCCGTGCTTGTGTTGGGGTCCCAGCCAAGACCGACTCCGACCTTCTGGAGTCCAATCTCAATGCGCTGGCCTTTCTGAAGATTGATTGCCATTTTGTCTGATGATATTTATAGTTAAGTTTTTCTTTGGATACAAAATTACTTAAGTTCTCATTCTTTCGCCTAAATCCTGTAACGTTTCAATCCAATTTTCGGCTTCATGGCTTTTAAGGTTGCAAGGTTTCAGCGTAAGTTAGCGCGGGGCCCTGAAAAATAGGACACTACGTAACTGCAAATTTAGCTATTTTTTGTAAATAACACCAATGGACGTCATATTTTTAATAATGTAAGATTATCATTATAAATCATAGCAAATGGATGGAAGCAGAAAGGGGGTATGACAGGCTAATTGTCATACCCCCTAATATATGGTTTTCAGTTAAAATTATGGAATGAAAAGTGCTGCGATTTCAGTAAGGCGACGAGTATATAAGCCTTTGTGCCACTTGCCTTTGTAGCGGCAGTGGGAAGTGTAGGACTTGAAGATGTTGCGGTCGCCGCGTTTCAACTTTTTCAGCACGGTAGACTTGTTGACTACGCCGGGCCCGCAGTTGTAGGCGAGTGCGCCGAGAAGAACGGAGTCTTTGCCGTATTGGGAGTAGAGGGCGCAGAACTTGGCGAGGTCTTTGCGGAGCAGAGCGTCGGCCTGTGCCTCGGTGAGCTGACAGCCTCGGCGGTAGGACTCGCCCGGCTGGACTTGATGACCATATCCGACATAGGGCCAGTGTCGTGGCTTATGGAGTGTTTCAAACTTCATCAGTTGAAACACAGACCCTACTATGGGTATGGTCATAGAATCCAGCCCGGAGAGCGTTTCCCTCAGCATCGTCCTTTAACCGAGAGTGAAGCCGACGCACTTCTGCGCAAAGACCTGAAGAAGTTCTGCGCCATGTATTCTGAATATGGCAAGGACTCAGTTCTTCTCGGTGCGCTGGCTTACAATATCGGTCCCGGAGCAGTCAACAAGTCCAGTGTCATCAAAAAACTGAAATCAGGTGACCGCAATATCTTCAAAGCCTACACCTCTCACTGCCATTACAAGGGGAAGAGGCATAGAGGCTTGTATAATAGAAGATTGACCAAGCTTGTTGCACTTTTCGTCCCATAAAGACAACTCCCGTATAATTCATGTTGATTATGCGGGAGTTTTTGTGTGTTATAAATATTAGAAACCGATTTTGGTGCGATTGTTCTGAGATAGTCTTTCATGTCGGCATGAGTTTATTATCTCCTGAACATCAATAGAATCATTGCCTTTCAGAATGGCATTGACAGAATGTTTGCGGGCAATGTTTTCTATTTCGCCACCAGAGAGGTCGAATTGAGACGCAAGAGTCTGAGCATCGTGTTCCGAAAGGTCTGGAAGCATTGTCTGCCAAATCTTTGTCCGTGATTCAACAGATGGTTTGTCGAAACGAATCTTATAAAGGAAGCGACGCTCGAATGCTTTGTCAAGATTGGTGGTCAGATTGGTGGTGGCTATCATAATGCCTTCGAGGGTTTCCATTTCCTGAAGTATTATGTTCTGTATGGAATTCTCCATCTTGTCAACTGCTCTTGCCGCGCCCTCCATTCTGACACCCAACACGGCATCAGCCTCATTGAAAAGAAGTATCGGTGCGAGCTTTGAGTTCATGCAGATGTTGCGGTAGCGGTCAAAAAGAGCCTTGATGTTTTTCTCGCTTTCTCCTACCCAGCAACTTTTAATCTTATCGACATCTACGCGCATGATGTCACGACCGGTCTGCCGTGCAATCTGATAGACAGTCTCAGTCTTACCTGTGCCGGGAGCGCCGTAGAAGATACAGCAGAATCCGGGCCTCATGCCTGCTGTGCGAAGGCGGCTCTGCACTTCATTGAATCGGCTTTCTGAAAGTATGGATGACAGTTCCGTTATCTGGTCACATTCAGAAGTGTTGTATACAAGATTCTTTTCTGCAAGAGTCTCCGCTTTTATAAGTCCTTTGACAGATTTGCCAACTTCGTTGATATTAAGCTCGCAAAGGAGTTCCTCTTTAGCTTTATCAGTCAGTTTGAAGGCATCAGAACGAGCCATGCCGTCTTCATTGACATTCTCTATAAGCTCCTTATCAAAGAGTTCTGATTCACGGGTGCGAAATTCCCGTTTTACCCAACTCGGAATTTCATTGTCGTCGAATATGTCGTCAATGTCATGGAACCCGATATTGTCATCGCTATTTTCCACAAACAAATGAGCCATAAAGACAAACAACAGAGTGTCTTCATCGCCAAAACCACAACGACGCAACTCCGTGGCAAACTTGGTACCCTTGATTTCCACAAGCATTTCCATTGTCTGCTCCATCAAGGAATCGTGGGTCAGTTCATCATCATCTTTCTCGTTCATTAGTTTGTCGAATCTATCAAAGAAAGTCTGAGTATCAGCCACAGGCTCTTCTTCATGAATGTATGGCTGATTCTTGCGCAAGGATTTCAGAACGGCTCCGGGAACACGGTAGCTTAACGATTTACGACACCGGGATGCACGAAGATAGTGCTTGGATTCAAGAATATCTATGTCGTCGGAAAGTCGCAGTATCTTGGTAGTGCGACAACCGGCATACTTGGCAATTTCTGAGATCATGATGCGGCTATCCTCGCTTCTGTCAACAAACATGGCGAGTAAAACTACCTGCATGGCAGTCAGTTTTAATTTACGGACTGCATATTTTATATGAGTCGAGGCTTTCTCAATAAATTCCTTGTCGAGATTAGAATCTTCGGCAAGTTCAACGATATATTCAAACGCCTCCAGAACGCTTTTGGGCTTAGCATTCTTTGCATCATTCCTCTGTTTTGATGTGTCGGCGGTTTTTGCTTTATGAAGGTCTAATTCTCTCATTGCTTAATATTTCTTTGATTTACGGTACAAAATTACGCCCTACCTGTATCAAAAGCCGATACAGCATATAAAAATTACAGCGGTCCTGAAAATTTTTTGACGGGGTTGCCACGTTCAAGGTTGTCGTGATTGTTCCATTGGCGTGCCTGAGAATCGGCGAGAGTCTTTTCGTTTATCTCACGGAGCTTCAACAGCAGTCGTTCTCTTGCAAGTGACTTATTTTGCGACTGTGAGCGTTCATCAGAGCATTTTACTGATAGTCCGGTTGAAATATGGGTTGCCCGCACTGCGGTCTCTACTTTGTTTACATTCTGTCCCCCTTTGCCACCGGAACGGCAGGTTTCATAAATAATATCCGATTCATCAATATGCGGCAGTTCCACTTCATCAAAAAAATTGATGCCGACAAACCAGTTGGAGCGTTTGTGTCCCGGACGATAGGGATTCTTGGTTGAACGCCAAAGTACTGTACCTTGCCATTCGTCAATAATAGGCTGTGGGATTGCTTCTTCGGTGGCGAATGTCATTGACATGAGGCACCCATCCACCTGATTGTGAGGCTCACAGTCAGCGAGTTGCAGCGACGGGAAAGCCTTTAGCAATTCGCGGGCAACGAGCGTGACGGCTCTGGCACATTCCACCGGACCGCGACCGGCAGTGATTTGTATATATTTCTTCATTCTCCGTTGTCTTTAATGTTGAGTTTGGGTTTAATCATGGTGATTACTTCGACAGTCGGCTGTATGAGCTTGAGTATCTCCTCTGTAGGTTTGTATGCCATAGGGGATTCATCAAGAGTACCGGCACAGACGGATGACGAGTAAATTCCACTCATTGATGCCTGAAAATCGTTCATAGATATTTGCTTTTTGGCTTGGGCGCGGCTCATGATGCGTCCGGCACCGTGTGGCGCGGTACTGAGCCACTGCTCATTTCCTTTTCCTATACAGATGGCGATTCCGTCGCGCATATTAAACGGGATTGCCACTTTACGACCCTCGGAAGCATCGATCGATCCTTTTCGTAACATTGGCACCTCGTCCGTTACCGATATATAATTGTGGGTGGTAAAGATGGATTCGGTGCATTTGGCCTTGCACAGCTTTTTGAGTATAGCGAAAATGCGGTCACGAATTATCTGATGGTTATACAGAGCGTATGCCTGGGCTATAATCATATCCGAGAGATAACCGCGCAAAGCATCGCCCCAAAGATATCCGATGTATTTCGCACGTTTGGGATTATGCGCAATATTTCGCCAGTGATTGGCTACTTTCACTCCAAGATTTCGCGAGCCACAGTGGATTGTAAGCCATCCGACACCGGATTCGGTGTCTTCGCCATATTCTATGAAATGATTGCCCCCACCGAGTGTACCGAGACTTTTGTAGAAGATACCTTCCTGAAATTTGATGCGACGGCAGAAATCGGTTATGAACCGGGCGTCTATGCGGGGTGCTTCATTGATAAGGTCCGGTGCGGCTGAGCGAGCCTTCTGATATTGTGAGTTAAGGAATCGGAACAACTCTTTCTCATTGAGTGAGTTTTTAGGGCATATCTCCGTACCGGTCGGGATTGCCTCGCGGATGCGATGGTCGAGCAGCGGGTAGTCTTCCGGATTGACATTGCAGGATAGTTTGTGCATGGATATGGTGCAACCTATGTCAACGCCGACATGATCGGGATTGACATAGGTTCTGATTGGATAAGCTGTGCCTACATTGCACAAGTTCCCGGCGTGAACATCGGGCATCTGCACTATAGGCACGCCCTCCATTGCCGGGTGGTTACAGAGTTCCGTTATCCAGTCAAGAGCTGATTGTTCTATATTATCGGTGAAAATCTCAGCCGATGTTGTTTGTCCGTTTATAATCATGGCGCAAAGTTGAGATGACTGTGCGCAATTGATTTGCGCACTATTGGAAAATTTGCTATTTTTGTAAAAAAATCTGATTATGCCCATCAATCGCGCCACTCTCATACGAATCTCCACCATCGACAAGTGCCTTCAGAACCATTATCGCCGCTGGACTATCAACGATCTTATCGACGCCTGCACTGATGCTTTGGCGGAATTTGAGGGTCGAAGCAATCCTGTGAGTCGTCGCACGTTTCAGAACGACCTTGCGCTGATGCGCAGCGACCGCTTGGGCTATAATGCCCCGATAGTAGTCAGGGAAAACAAGTATTATGAATATGAAGACCCCGATTTCAGTATCACGCATCTTCCGCTGAATGATGAAGGTCTTGATGCTCTAAACTCGGCTTTGGACATATTGCAACAGTTGCAGGGCTTTCCGCAGTTGGCATCATCAATTGAGACCATCAGCAAACTCAACGAGCAGATTTCGCGCCATACGGGTACATCGGTTCCGGCTATGGATATGGAGTATGTTGCAGGATACAAGGGGGCAAGATTTATAGGCGACATATATGATGCTGTGCGCAAACAGCAGACTGTCATTATTGAATACCAGTCGTTCAAGGCGCGTCAGCCGGAGGCATTGGTGGTATATCCATATTTATTGAAGGAGTATCGCAACCGATGGTTTCTTATTGGAGAGAAAGCCTCCAACCGCGTGCCTCAGGTCAATATCTTTGCGCTCGACCGCATACAATCGGTTGCGCTTGACAAAGAACATCCGTTTAAGAAATGCGTTGACTTTGACCCAGAGCATTTCTTTGATGACACTATCGGTGTGACCAAGGGAATCCATGACAAGGCCCGGCGCGTGGTTATTAAGATTGACCGCCAGCAGGCTCCTTACGTTGAGTCAAAGCCATTTCATAAATCGCAGAAAGTGGAGCAACGCTTCCGCGACGGCTCAGTCCAACTCTCGCTGAAAGTGGTTATAAACAACGAACTGGAGCGCCTAATTCTCGGCTACGGTGGCCATGCCGAAGTGATAGCCCCACCGGAGTTCCGCGCCCGAATCGCCGAAAGCGTCAGAATAGCCTCAGCGAGATATAAGGATTAGTCCGGCGAGAAAAAAGCGAGCAAATCCCAATCATCGGGAGAAACCGAAAGGACATGATCATAGGCGATTAGCCTGACAATTCCCAGTTTCTTGTCATCTTCTGTCTGTTCTGCTCTCTGATATTTGGGTTCTATTTCAACATTGCCATTGCCGTCCCTCGCTCCCCATAGGCCGTTGTCGGCTTGGAAAAGAGTCAGGGGTTTGGTGCCGATAAAATTCGGACCGATCTCGGGCTTCGGCTTATATTTGCCTGGTTGATGTCGTTTGCGTTTAGGCATTTTCCACTATGATTATGTTAGGGGTACTGAAAACAGTGTAATCTGCGTTCATAATCGCGCCGTTGGAGAATATGACGCCGTTTTGTTCCTTGATTCCGTGTCGGGCATGGATATGACCGAATAGATGTGCTTTAATGTGAAGGTCGGATAGCTTCATAAGTATCTCTTCGGATCCGTAGTTGATACCATCATCATAATCAAGTATGCCGTAAGCCGGTGAATGAGTAATCAATATATCGGTATCGCCGGGAATTTTTGCATAGTTGCGGCTCTGTCGCTCGGTTATGCAATCTTCCAGAAACATCGGAACACCATAAAACTTAACACCATCAATTTCAACTCCTGAGTTGGAGAGTTGATGAACGTTGTCAGGGAGTCCGTCAATGTTGGCACCATAGAGGCAATCGTCATGGTTGCCACAGATAAAGATTTTATGTTTGTATGGCAAGTCACAAAACCAGTTGAGGAAATCAAGGGCTTCCTGTTCGGTCCCTACCATGCAGAAGTCACCGGAATGTACTACCACATCAGTCTCGGGTAAATCCCGAAGCCGATGATGGCAGTTGTGAGTGTCGGAAAGGTGGAGTACTTTCATAAGACTAATTTAGGGGCAAAATTACAATTATCATGTCTCATTTCCTGCAACATGAAGTATTTTTATGTTGTACCGCAAAATGCGTCACCTTGGATGTAATTTTGCGCTCATAGAAGAATGTAGTGTTTCTTTTTTTAATGCGCAAAATGGTTGCGCAGCGGTATTCTACCTTTGCATCGAAATATTAAAAACAATAGAATATGAAGACAATAGAAGGATATGACGTAAAGATATTTACGGACAATATCGAGGATAACGCCTTGGAGCAAATCAAGGAATTACTTTCGATTGATGTGTTTTCCAATAAGAAAATACGCATCATGCCCGACGTTCATGCCGGGGCTGGTTGCGTAATAGGTTTCACCGGCGATCTCGGTGACAAGGTCATCCCCAATATCGTGGGCGTTGACATCGGCTGCGGTATGCGAATCCTCAATCTCGGCAAACTTTCTGAGATTGACTATCATGCATTCCACGAGCATATCCGTGGCAATGTGCCTTCGGGTATGATTGTTCGTGAGGACCGTTTCGGTTTCAAGCCTCTTGTCGGTGAGGAAATGGAAATCTACCGAGAGGCAAAGCAACTTGTGACTGAACTTCACTGCTACCGTGAGCTTAAAGACTCCGGGCGTATCAACAAGGCAATCGGTTCGCTCGGCGGCGGTAACCATTTCATCGAACTTGATAAGGATGATGAAGGGAATGTTTACCTTGTGATCCACACCGGCTCGCGCAATCTCGGCAAGCAGGTGGCTGACATCTATCAGGCAAAAGCGGTGAAGCACCTTACTGATGGTGCCGACGAGTTTGAGGGAACAATCAAACGCACCATTGAGGAATACAAGGCAGCAGGTCGTCGGTCTGAATTGCAGAGCGTCATAAAGAAGATGCGCAAGGAACATCAGGAAGCGGAACCACGCCTCCCCGCCGCTCTTTGCTATGTCGAGGGTGAAGGGCGTGAGCACTATCTCCACGATATGCGTCTTTGTCAGCGATGGTCTGTACTCAACCGTAAACTTATATCTCTATTGCTCATGCGGTTCTTTCCTGGGGTGGAGGTAAAGGAGGAATTTGAATCGGTTCACAACTATATCAGCGATGATAACATCATCCGCAAAGGCTCTATCTCGGCAGCCTTGGGCGAACGTTGCATCATACCGCTGAATATGCGCGATGGTTCACTGCTCTGCACTGGGAAGGGTAATCCAGACTGGAACTGTTCAGCGCCCCACGGTGCCGGACGAGTTTTGAGCCGTACTCAGGCTTACGAGAAAATAACGATGGAAGACTTCGAGGCATCCATGCAGGGTATATATTCGGAGTCGGTCAACGACTTCACCCGTGACGAGTCACCGATGGTCTATAAGCCGGCTGAAGAAATCATTGCCAACATCGGTGACACCGTCAGCATCGACACCATCATACGTCCAATCTTCAATTTCAAGGCATCAAAATAAAAACTATACAATCTCCCGATGGCATCGCACTCCTGATGGAAAATCTATGGCTTCGCCACAAAGCTGGAATGAAGCAGCGACCATATAATGTCTTTATGGTAGAGTTACCACCGCCAACAGAAGAGCTGGCTGAGGCTCGTTGTAAAAGACAAGAGAATAGTCGCCAAGATGAACCTGAAGAACTCTATGGCGCATGGATTTAATAGCAATGAATAATGCGGAGCGTTTCAACTGGATGCGAAAGCGCCATGCGTTCCTCAATGACATTGTCAAGTCATATACTTCATTGGATGACTTTGCAAAGGATAAGGAAGAATGGTTTGCTTTATTGGGAACAAATTTAACCCGTGAAAATGATTGTGTATATCTATATGTGGTTGGACTATGGAGAATATGAAATGTATTTTGTGATTCCCAATACAGATGGTCATCTTACAATCAGCGAAGTAATACTTTGGCAGGATGACACGTGTGCAAATACCTATTTGAATATCTTCAGTTTACATGGAGCTGCTGATAATGAAATATTGACTTCAATCCATAATTATGGTGAAGATTAAGATTGTTGATTCTATATTGGGATATTTGAGAAATGCTGTCTCGAGATTTGAGACAATGACAGCTTAATTTTGCAACAGAAACATAAAATATATAGTATGAAACTCGCAGAAGCATTGAGCCGCAGGTCGGCTCTTATAGAGAAATCACAGCAACTCCGCTCTCGTCTAAAGGATTGTATCAAAATTCAAGAGGGCGATGAGCCGACGGAAGACGTTGATCAGGTGATCGCAGAATTGGACCAGACTCTCGATGAACTCCGAAATCTCATCTATCGTATCAACATGACCAACACAAACGCCGTCATAGATGAACGCAATCTAACCTCGCTACTCGCAGAGCGCGATACGTTGTCCATGCGTACAAAGACGTTGTATGATGGTCTTAAACATCTGACCGAAAGAGAGGAACGCTATGGCAGAATGGAAGTAAAATACGTTCGGATGATAAACGCAACGGAATTTCGCAAAATTCATGATCAAAGTGCTGCACGTTTAAGAGAACTTGACCTCAAAATTCAAGCTCTTGGATGGTCGACAGAATTGATTTAGAATTGAAAGATAAATATAATCCAGCCAACAGGAGTGAATGATTTGACGGCGATGCTTTTCGCTGATTTTATCAGCATCGAAATGTCAGGACCCTTTGAACCGAAGGGACGCTTGCACAGTACTCGGTTCAGCAATGTGCATTAGGGCATGGTGTACAGGCTCTTCGTAAGAGCCGCATAGAGCAATACCTTGCATCGGTCAACTCTGTCTTATTCCGCTTGGCTGGATTTTTCATTTATTGAGTGGTGTATTATAAAATGATACAGGATTTGATTATATTTGCGGTGTAAAACTCAAACCGAATATGAACCAACTGCAAAAATACACTTGGCTGATTGATACAATCCGCCGTGCCGGGAAGATTTCGCATAAGGATCTTTCCGACCGCTGGTCGCGAAACAAAGATTTCAGTGACGGACACGAGCTTCACCGTGCCACATTCAACCGTTGGCGCGATGCAATCTATGAGCAGTTCGGAATAATGATTGACTGTCAGAAGGTTGGCGGTTATCTTTACTACATTTCCAATCCGGAGGACATTGACGAAGATAAGCTCAAAAAGTGGATGCTTGATTCATTTGCCGTCGGCAACGTAATCGGAGAAAACCTCTCTTTGAAGGGACGCATCTTGGTTGACGAGATCCCTTCCGGGCGTGATCATCTGACTACCATATTGGAGGCAATGAAAGAGAACCGAGTCGTGAATATCTCATATCGTCCGTTCAAGAAGGAGCATAGTTATAGTTTTCCCATTGAACCGTATTGTGTAAAACTGTTTGATAATCGTTGGTATGTGCTTGGTCACAATAACCGTGACGAGATAAAGATATACGGTCTTGACCGTCTGGAGAGCGTCGAACCAACAGAAACGCTCTTCAAGTTGCCAAAAGATTTTGATGCGACAGAGTATTTCGCAACGAAATTTGGCGTAGTCATCGGATACGATGTCAAGCCGGAGAAAATAGTCATTCGTGCCAACGAAGACCATAAATATTATCTAAAATCACTTCCGCTACATCATAGTCAGCGACTTATCGAAGACTATGGCGAGTACGCCGACTTTGAACTCTATCTCTCGCCGACGTATGACTTCGTAATGAAGTTGCTCCATGTTGGGTCTATGATAGAGGTCGTAAGTCCGGCTTCTCTTCGCAAGACTATGAAAGGCTGGATTTCAGATATGTATGAACTCTATAATAACGACTGACGATGCAAGATTTTGTAGCAATAGACTTTGAAACAGCCAATGGCCGACGCTCCAGTGTGTGCAGCGTCGGTATTGTTATAGTACGAGGCGGTGAGATTGTTGACAGATTCTACAGTCTTATTCAGCCTGCCCCCAATTATTATACATATTGGACTACTGAGGTTCATGGTCTCACTCGGCGTGACACTGACGGACAACCGACATTCCCGGAAGTGTGGGCGCAGGTGGCAGACAAAATCAAGGGGTTGCCTCTTGTAGCTCACAACCGGCCCTTTGATGAGAGCTGCTTAAAGGCAGTATTCGAGGAGTATGACATGGAATATCCCGGCTACGAATTTCATTGCACCCTTGCAGCCTCTCGTCGCTGTCTTGACATTCCGAGCCATCAGCTTCATTTGTCGGCAGCCGCCTGTGGTTATGATATGGAAAACCACCATCATGCGCTTTGTGATGCCGAGGCTTGTGCCGCCATAGCCTTAAAACTTTTATAAAAATATTTTTAAGTGTCACCAAATCTGATACACCGGTGTTATACTTTTGCGGAGTAACCATCAAAAATATCAGATATGGCACTCTTCAAAGTAACAACAAAACGATTCCTTCTTAGTGGAGGCAAGAGACTCGAAGCCGGCATGACAGCTGAGGTCTCTTACAACGGAAGCACTCTTCCTTTCTCAAATTCAACGGTAAAGGCAGAGATTCAGCGTCAGCTCAAGATGAAATACAACGTGGACTTCCCCGTTGGTTACATGAACGGCAACGAACTCAAAGTAGAGAAACTCTAATTTTGCGAACAAATCCATGCAGTGATAGTCAGGTATCTGCTATCACTGCACTGCATTACATTTTCAGATGTTATAGTCAGGACGAAGATGAATGAAGAATTTTTATTAGACCAACCTGCATTTGCGAATCTACCCACCAGTTTTCTCGTATTTGGTATCGGGGAGGCAACAAAAGAAATAATTGAGACAGTAAAGTCATACGCGTATGATTGTGTATCTGCCACGGTATTAACCGCCCCCTTTGAGTGCGTTCCAACCGATGAGGATAAGATGGTAATCATTGTGGCAAGAGACAACGAGGAACATGCGAACAGTATTGCGAAAACATTCCATGATGCCGGAGTTCTGACCCTTGGTTTGCTTGACAATGCCGATTTGGATTGTTATGACAGCGTGGCGTCAGAAGCCTCTTACACTGAGTACCCTGACTTGATAAAAGCAATCCTCCAGCCGATAGTAACGCAAGGCATGATTGCCTATGACTTTAACGATTTGCAAACCACCCTAACTGACGCAAAGCATTTTCTCATTAAGTCCGTAACACGCTGTGGCAAAGAGCGTGTGGCAGAAGCGATAGGTTGCATTAAAAGTTCATTGACTTCATCCTTGCTCAATAAGATTGAACGGCTTTCAATTTTTCTGTATTTCAATAAGGTAGGGAAACAGCCATTGGTCATGCAAGAAATGGCCGCATTGACCGATTTCCTTAGTGAACTACCTGAAAGCATTTATGTTATTTGGGCTGTATATCCCGATGAGAGCATAAACGATGAAGAGATAAAAGTCACGATTCTTGCCGCTGGAAAGGATCTGGAGAATGGATAAAGTAATTCAGAAGCAGTTGGCACTACTTAAATTTGCCATACTCCCCGGAATATTAGGCGGCATAGCCTGCTTTATCGGACCACCTCATTCAGCTTTGATTAAAGCGAATATCGGTGTCGTAATCGGATTCGCACTCCAGCACAAGTATATGCTTCCTGTGCTGAAAGAGTTAAAGAAAGCATCCGATGATTTTTTTGACCAAAATATAAGAAAAGGATAACCTGTATCTAAATCTGCGACATAACGGAACTAATTTTGCGGTGAGTCCGAGTTGCCACCGCGCACCGGCAGCGCCGACTTGCGCTCTCGGCTCACTCGCGAGGGCTTCGCCGTTGCGGTGAGCATTATTGGCCCCGTTTTTTATTATGGCAAAGAAAGTCAGAACTAAATTACTATTTCCGTCAACTCCGAAAGAGCACATTCGTCAGCTTGTCGAATGGATGTCGCAGGGAGTCTATGAAAAGGAACAGATTATAGCCGTGGCTCTACTGTGTGCTGTGGCTGGAGAAAATATGTTCCTTCTCGGTCCTCCCGGAACAGCAAAAAGTATGGTGGCAAGTCGTTTGAAAATGGTATTCAAAGATGGCAAATCATTTGATTACCTGATGTCTCGATTCAGCACCCCCGATGAAATATTTGGCCCCATTTCAATTTCCCGATTAAAGAACGATGACCGTTATGAACGACTGACCACCGGTTATTTGCCGGAGGCAGATGTTGTGTTTCTTGACGAAATCTGGAAAGCGGGGCCGTCTATCCAGAACACCCTGCTGACTGTAATAAACGAACATATTTTCCATAATGGAGGACAAATAATGCGCACACCAATAAAAGTGCTTATTGCTGCCTCAAACGAACTTCCGGCTAAAGATGAAGGTCTCGAAGCGTTGTGGGACCGCTTTCTTGTGCGGATGGTTTCAAACTGCATAGAGAGTGATACTTCCTTCTTCAAAATGATAAAGGGCGCAGGTGTTGATATGTCTGAATTGTCGGAATCGTTATACATCACCGATGAAATATATTCTGGCTGGCAGAACGAATCAAAGACCGTCGGTATTCAGGATTCGGTTGTCAGTGCCATAAAAAACATTCGTAAGAGTCTTGCTGCTTTGGAGAAAGAGGACGGCAATCAACTACGATATTATATCTCTGATCGACGTTGGCGAAAAGCGTACAGGCTGATGCAGACTTCGGCCTTTCTGAATGGACGCATGGAGATAAATCTTTCAGACTATCTATTGCTTATACATAGTTTCTGGAATGATGTGGAGTGTATTCCCAATGTGCTTAATGCTTTTACCTCAAGTATATCCGATACGGTGCTGAAGGGATTGGCAAAGATTGATAAATCTATTCGCCAGCTTATGACACCACAGCAACAGACCGCACAGCAATCGACCCCGTCACGATTAAACACCGACGGGAATGATTTTGCTGAGTATGATTATTTCTACTACCTCGTCGAGAATTATCCGGCTGGGGATACCTATTTTTCAAAATGGGATTATGCTGCGTTATCCAATCAGCCTCGCGAAGGAGTGAGGTATTACGACAGTAAGCGCAAGAAAATTATCATTCACACCATTGTCCCGGGAAGACCTTTTGATGCCAAATCGCAAAATGCCTCAAATCTCACAAAGGTAAAGATTCAGAAGTGTCAGAACGGAGCGATAATAGATGGTACGCCATACGCTTTCCGCAGGAAGGCTTCTCAAACAGCAACAAGTTCTGAGTCTTTACAGACATTGCCTGTATATCAGCGAGTCTATTTGATTCAGGACTTATTCAGGACTTGTGTTGAAGAATGGGAGAAGTCGGTATCATCAAACTGGACCGATTGTGATAATATCTTTCTTTCGCCCAATGACCTTGCACTCGTCAACAAGATGCTGAAGGATGTCAGTGAACAGATAAAGACCATTGAGATCAAACTCAATAACGTAGTTATATTGATAAAATGATTGACTATACCGACGTTGACGCCAAGCTGGAGGAATACAGCGAGGCTTTTGACTTCTATATGGAATGTGGAGAGATGCCTCCATCCATGCCGCCCGATGATTGCCTCGCCGGGTATATGCAGGAGGTCATTGACAATAATCCTCAAATTGACGGCTCAGACCCGACATGGGTTGAGGTGCTGAAAGAAGACCTGATTTCATTCTTCTCTGCATTGCTGGAACAGTTCCGTGCAATGCAGATTGAGGCAATGAAAGAACTTGCCATGATCGCTAAGTTCAACGAAGCATCTATTGAAAAAAAGCGTATGATGTGGACAGAGGTTTGCAGCATCATTGAAGCGGGATACTCGAAATACGATGTTAATCTTGCCGGATACACTGCGCAGTTCAAGACTGACGACAAGGACGCTGTATTTTCGGCATTGACCGGTGATTGGGAGAATGCTTGTAAGGCAAAGCTCGACCGAAAAGAGCGTCAGATGTTGAACCGTGCTAAAATGCAGTTTGAACAACTCAGTCGAGAGGCAGGCACGAGGGATTATGAAGACAAAAAGAAGGTGGAGAATTATGTCCATCGCTATCCGCAACTTAAAGAGATTGTTGATATGATTGGGCGTGATAAGGATTCTTCGAAAGAAGAAAAGGATACTGTAGTGTATCGTTTCCTGCCCACCACTGTGGCTAAAAACAGCTCAGTTGAAGAGATTGACAGAGTAGAGTCAGGCGACAATCTGGAGCGAGTCCTTCCCGTGGAATTATCTATGCCGGAAGATCTTTTCTTTAAGAGATATGCAACCAAGGAACTCCAGCAGTTTTCAAGCCCCGGCAAGGACAAACCGAAAAAGGTAGAGGAACATCGCAAAGATCCACGACTGACAAAGGGACCGATTATCGTAAGCATTGATACCAGTGGCTCGATGTCGGGCCGACCTCAAAAGATTGCTTTCTCGTTGCTCAAACAGTTGCTACGGATAGCAAAGAAACAGAAAAGATCTTGCTATCTGATCAGTTTCTCTGTCAGGTCAAAGTCTATTGACCTTGCCAAGCCGCGAAATTGGCGTATGATTGACAACTTTTTGGAGCATAGTTACAGTGGGGGCACTGATGGTGAACAGATGCTTGCCGAGGCTATTCATGTTCTTCAGAAAGGAACATACGAGATGGCAGATGTCCTTATTGTCTCAGACTTCGAGTTTCCTGTTCCCAACCCCTCCATAATGGAGAAAATAAACAAGGAGAAGACTCTTGGCACACGCTTCTATGGGTTGAAGATAGGTCATTACGGAGTAAAAGGATATAAACTTATAATGGATAAAATATGGGAGGTATAAAAGAACCGACATTTAAGATAAACCCACGATTTCGACTTACGACAAAGCACTTGTCGGTGGTTTGGCATTGTGTCGATAAATTCACGTTAGAGTGTGAAGCGGCTTTGAAGATACCTGACCGTTTCGTGTATCAAAATAAGAACGGAGTCGGGGTGCTGGTTCAATATCACGATGGTATCTTGGATATGATTTACCATGACTCCACTGACTTTGAGACTCGAAAGATACAGAAGTGGCTGCGCGAAATTATGCGCGACACCATACTCCGGATTGCTAAAGTTGTGCTACCTGCCAGAGTAAAGTATTGGGAGAATATGAAGGGGCTGCATGGCTCCGGCGTTACAGTTAAACGCCTCCGAAAAAATGTTCTCGGCTATTGCACGTTCAACAATCATATTGCCCTGCAACCGTTCCTCGTAATATTCAAGCAGGAATGGACAGACGGTGTAATACTGCATGAAATGGCGCATTACAAGTACAAACATCATCGCAAATTATTCTGGAACTTTCTTACCACTCTCATCGGCGAGGATTCAAAGATGGTCAAAGCAAAAGATGATATAGCGATGTCCCCATACTATAACTATTACCTCTATCTCACGAAAAATAAGTAACTTTGCACTATATGGCGGTTGAATTTATCTCTGGCAAAGATCATTACGATAAGATTGTGGCAAGAGTGGCTTCCGTGAGGAAGTCGCTCTGGATAGGCACTGCCGATATTAAAGACCTTCACGTCAAAGCCGGCAACTCATCGGAGCCGTTTCTTGCCGTACTTGCCAAATTACTCAAACGAGGCGTAGAGGTCAGGCTTATTCATGCAAAAGAACCGGGTCCGGTTTTCCGTGAGGATTTCGACCGATACCCGATTCTAAAAACTGGATTGGAGCGGATGCTATGCCCGCGAGTCCATTTCAAGATGATTATATTCGATTTTGAGTCCGCCTACATAGGCTCTGCCAACCTGACAGGTGCCGGCATAGGCATGAAGAGCAGTAACCGCCGCAACTTTGAGGCCGGGATACTCACCGATGAAGCATCTCTGATAGATGCCGCCTGTGAGCAGTTTGACAGCGTTTGGCGAGGCGAACACTGCACCCGCTGCGGCCGCCGCCAATACTGCACTGACCCAATCAAATAGTTCCTATATGAGCTTTAGCTTATATCAATCTATCATAAATGGATTGTAAAAGCGAAGCTGCCTCTTGATGAGAAGATGAGTTAAGAATCTTTATGTGCAAGTATCTATTTGCATCGTCTATATAGTGAGGCTCCGGGAATACTTCAATAAGTCGTGGCTTTATTTCAGCCCATTCTTCATCACTGCAATCGACGCTCACATATGAACGGAATTCAAGTTTATAATCATCCGAAATATGCCAGTCTCCTGTAACCCATACTTTGATTGACAAGGGTGACCATTTCTCACGTGCCTTTGCAATGGTAAATTCATCCCAGATGTCCCATGATTCATCAAGCGCCGACTTTGTTTCTTTTACTAAAGATTGTTGCTTTGGATCCATGATTGTTCGATAATTATCACCTATTGCATTTGGCCCAAACATTGCATAAGCATTATGGTTATCAACCGCGATACGACCTGATTTCATCACATCGAAGTATTCCTTATGCAAGAATAACAATTTAATGTAACGATTAAGTCTGTTATTATCGGTCAATACCGGAGACATCGTATCTATCCGCGTTTGAAGATAGTCTATAACATTCTCTTTTTTCGCAATATCTTTGATAAAGTTCAGGATAACTTTATCCTGTTTATCATGTGTTTGATAATAAAAGTAGTTTGCAGAGGAAGCGAATTCATATCTCTTACCCCAGTTACACCATCCGTTTTCGTACCAATATGCACCATAGGTCATAAGGGCACGTCTGAGAAGTGTATTTGGATGTTCTGTAGTCTTAGCAAGATTCTGAGCAAGAAGGTAGAAGTCTTTTGGCTGCGGGTTTTCAAATATGTCAATCGCATAGGAAATTCTACCTCGGCTTGTCTGTAGATGAGCCAGCAACTGTAAGGCTTTCTCCATTTCCGAAATGGGACTGCTATTCTTTATATCTGCTACCAACGGGAATTTCTTTGTCTGCAATCCGTTTGAGAACAGACTGTCTATAGATGCAGTAGAATAAATAGATTCACCGTATAAATTCAACTTATCAACGAATGAAAGAAAACGGCATACGTCTTGATTTTCATTCTTATATCGAGATTGAACCCATGCAAATTCCAGAATTCGATTTGCCCACGCGGAAACGATGTCAGGGGATTCCTTTTCGTTTTTTGTAACTTGAATAAAAATAGATACAACTTGCTGTAAGTTGCTCAGATTACTCCAATCCGCACTATTGCTGATATATTCCCAAATTGACTTTGATGGAATCTCACCACTACCAAGTTCGAGAATTACAGGCAACTTCAAATTACTGATAAGTGTAGCAGCCTCAAAATAATTGTGGATAGTATCAAGGCACTTTATAGCTTCTTCCTCAGTCTCAGCAGAGAAATTATATTTCCTTGATCCCTGAAGAACTCTCTGATATGGAGTATAATCAGACTCTTTATCTGAATATGAACCATCCTTATCTATATTTTCAGCAAGATAAAAGATCGTGAGGAACCTGTCAAACCATTCATCAACAGTGAAGTTATCATCTTCTGTAGGACGATGAGCCCATATAAATTGTTCCCAAGACTCCCATCGTTCAGAGTATTTTTCAAGTTGCTCATCGCTTAACTTTCCAAGGAGTTTGGGCTTTACATGTTCTGTTGGAGTGAGGCTATACCCGGTCGTGTTCAAAATCACATACTGCTCTTCGCTGTATGTGCGGGACTGCATATCGAAGTATAAGAAAGAAATATTATGCAGTATGTAATTGAGAAGTTTTCTCGCAGTCTCAGCATTTGGGACTTTGTCGTCTATCTGCTTTATTGCCAAAATCATATTGCAGACCGACGGGTCTCTGCTATACTCATTAGAAAACCAAGATTCTTCTGCTATCCCGGGATTGAAAGCCCTATGTTGTACGAGGTTATTGATAAATGATAAAGAGCTATCACGTATTGCATATTGTAACCTTGATAAGTTGTTATGCGAGATTACACTGCTTACTTCTTCTCGAAGAACTTTATCTTCTTCTCCAAGTTTATTGAGACAAACCCCGGAGATTAGAAACAACGTGGTTAGACGCTGCTGACCGTCACATAATTGTACGTTGTCAGCAGGATACTCATAGCCATACAAGAGACCCATTTTAAGATTAGCGTCCTTTTCTTTTTGGGACGCTAAAATGAGGTCATCAACGTATGCTTCGACCAGAGTCTGTCCGTCTCCGGTAACAATTTTAGTTGACGCCCAGCAATAGTCGCGCTGAAGATCCGGAATAACGATAGCACGCTTGGGGCCAAAAAATTCATAGAGCGAATAACTTACTCCAGACTGTAAAGGCTCATTCCGTAAATCCATATCTATCCTTAAGTATTTTTATTTCGTTATCGTGTCTTGTTTTAATTATTTTAGGAACATTGCTGAGATCTTTCTCCCACTCTTCTCCGCCAAATGCAGCCATTGTATGAAGCATTCCACGAGAGTAGAACCGTTTCCCATCTTTATCCTGGCTTCTTAAATCGAAATACCTCTGCCGTTTTTCTTTAGGAGTCTTGTCTTGAAATCTTGTGTTATCCAACGTATGAAGGAATACAAGATTTCCAAGCATGTGTTCCGACACTTCTGACTCATTTAGAAGAATCCTTGACACGTT
>Ga0137308_100624_pt1 | contig 52234 bp, 44 predicted proteins | sample Inofrocosms_June_FD_97181 | JGI IMG/M metagenome (GOLD analysis project Ga0137308, IMG submission 97181) | Mouse cecal microbial communities from Vienna, Austria - N-Acetylneuraminic and N-Acetylglucosamine D2O microcosms_June | ecosystem: Host-associated > Mammals > Digestive system > Large...
GCGGATATTTTTTGTGCTAAATAAATCAGAACTTGCAGGTTTGTCTATGGAGGTAAGGTTATGGTCTATTATGAAGGTGAAGAGATATTAATTCGTGATATGGTGCAGAGTGATGCGCAAATCATTACTTGTGAGGAAATAGCCCAGGGATGGCCTCAAACGATAGATAAGTATGAAATGAGATTGCGGCATCAGGCAGACGGAAAGTGTACTGCGTTAGTTGCGGAGTATAAGGGAAATGTAGCCGGATATATCCATGTATATCCGGATGCCGGGAGCGGCCCCTTTGCGAATCAGGGATATCCTGAAATCGTGGATTTTGGTGTGCTTGAAAAATATCGTTGCAATGGTATAGGCAGCAAACTGATGGACATTGCGGAGCAAATTGCTTCAAAATTTGCAGATACTGTTTATCTTGGAGTGGGTCTGCACAGTGGATACGGAAGCGCACAGAGAATGTATATAAAGCGTGGATATGTTCCCGATGGAAGCGGCGCATGGTATTGTGATAAGGTTTGTCCGCAATATGCGGATTGCTGTAATGATGACGATTTGGTTTTGTATTTGTCAAAAGGATTAAACTGATGAAATCAGTAAGAAAAATACAGATTATGCTATCATTTGTCCTGATAGGTCTATGGGCGCCTGCCGGGTGCGGGGCTTCCGTACCTGAACCAATTTTCACAGGCATACAGAACAGTCAGCCCGACAGTAAGGAAGACAAAGACACTTTGCGGCAAGACGGCGAGTACACTCTTGTATTCAATCCCGATGATTTAGCGCCGGAGGAGATCATCTGCGGCAATGTGTTTCTCACCTATCAGGACGGCAGGGAGAACCCGGAAATCCTGGGGCTGTACGAGAAGGTCAGGGAACAGTGGGAATATCTCTATTATGTGGAATATGACCTTGACGAAGACGGCGGAGAGCCGGAATACATTGTGTTACACTGCAATCCCGAAGAAGGCCCAGGAAAAGAATCCAATATCTGCGGCGGAGATATCTGGTATCGGGGGAACACTAACTATCAGGATAGTGCCTGGCTGAGACAAAAGCTGCCCGAGACAAGCTATCTTGTCGGAGGAACCTGGGAGGATCCGGCGCTTTACATGATGCTGCTGACACATGCCCATAACGACATGATGCTGAGAGACATTGCCGTATATCAGGACTATGAGGCATTGGAACTGGCGATTTATGGCCGCGACGGACCTGCGTACAATCGTGTGAAAGCCAGGTCTATTGTGGAGGAAGCCGGGGAAGTCAGAATCCGGCTGACAAGTTATCAGACTCTGGACGGATCGCTGATGGACTTTTTTGAGACGCCGGTTCGGCTGGAACTCATAAAAGAGGAGAACGGTCAGCATTTTTATCAGGTGCTCCTGGCGGACCGTATAAGTCTTGAACTAACTGAGGGGGGAACAAACTGCACAGCTTGGGATGGAAATAATGACGGCTATGAGGATATCCTGTATTATGCGGGTAATGCAGGGGGCAGCGGCGGATGGTGGAGTTACTATTATCTGCTGTGCTGGTCCGAGGAGGAGCAGAAGTACATAAAAATGGAACTCCCGGCATGTACATCCATTGACTATGAGAAGCATAGGATCTATAGCCAGGCCCACCATATAACGTTTGAACGCTATGAAATATACGGACTGCGGGATGGGGAATACCAGCTGGAAAAGGAGCTGGAGATTGAATTCGCAATGCAGGAGGAGGCTGATATAGCCACATACTCAGAATGCGGGGAGACGGTGGAGCAGATGGAGATACCTGATATGGCTCCAGAGGAACGGGAAGCGTTATTCGGGGAAAGGTATCCCGATTTTCTGGTATTCTGGCAGTAAAATATATTATTAGAGCATGTGAATTGTAAAGAAAGCCTGAAAAATCAATGATTTAGGGCCTGACATTATGGAAAGGGAGAGCGACTATGGTTGCTCTCCCTTTTTTGACGCTATTTCTCATATCTAACTTTTTGAACAGTGATAAAAACTGATCGTACATTAAAACAAACCAACCAAAATTTTCCACAGATATATATAAAATGACGGCTAATACTAATAAAAAGAATTTCAAGGACTGCCATTTCAATCCGTGGGGGCTGGCCCGGTAGAATCCCGAACGATCAGCGGCGCCCGCAGCAGGATGGATCCGATGGGCAGACCGCCCAGCAGGCAGGTGATTGCGAAATAGCCGCAGCGCCCCAGGCCGTGCCGATCCTGGCGGATGGTGGTCAGGGGAGGCATGGTGTAGGCGGTCATGGGCAGGTCGTCGAAGCCGATGATACTCAGGTCCCGGGGAATCTGGATGCCCCTGTCACTGCACTCCGTCATGGCGGAAAATGCCCGTACATCATGAGAGAAAAGGATGGCGGTCACACCATGGTTCAGCAGCTTGGGAATATAAGCTCTGGTGGACTCCGCCACGAAGTAACCCAGGCCGACGTAGTCCTCATTGATTTCCAGCCCGTATTTTTTCAGAGCGCTCAGATAGGCATGGTAGCGAGCTTTTAAGATATAGGAGTCCAGGGGACCCGAGATCAGCCCGATCTTCCTGTGCCCCAGTTCAATCAGATGCTTGACAGCCAACTCAACACCCTCCTGGTTGTCGCATCCCACAGAGGCGACATAGGGATTGTTCTTAATATAGTTGTCATACAAAACGGTGGGGATCTGAGTGTGTTTAAACTCCTGCATCCAGGAGTCCAACAGGGAAAAGCCCAGAATAAACGCGGCCTGATAGCCGTGATCCAGCATAAATACCCCGTAGGGGGTCAGCCGCTGGAATTCCATGGTCAGAGGCACTACCTCCACGAGCCATCCGTCGGTTTCGGCCATCTGCCGAAAGCCTTCAACAATGTCGTGGCCAAACTGGTTGGGTGTCTCAAAGTCCATATTTTCTATTAAAATGCAAAGCTTTTTTTCGGCGCCGGAAAGCTTTTTGTTGATATAACCCATCTCCGCGGCGGTCTCCAGGACTCTCTTGCGCATACTGACACTGATGTCCGTGGCATTATTCAGCGCTTTTGATACTGTACTTTTGGAAATGCCGAGTTTAGCGGCAATATCGGATATGGTAATCATAGGTACACTCCCCGCAGACCGCATGCATAGCTGCGATACTGTCAATGTTATAATCCGTCGAATGCCCGCGGGGTTTCGAAACAAAGGAACCTGTGTTTTTCCCGAAGGGCGGCAAAAAAATTCGTCAAAAGTGACAAAGAAAACCTTGTCCCGAAACTCATTATAGCAACAAAAACAGGATATGGCAAGAGTTTTCTCCTAAACTTTTTCTGCCGGGTTTCTGAAAATTGGGAAAAAAAGCCGGATTTTACGCATTTTCCCACAAAGGGAGAACGAAATATCCCGGAAAATAGTTTCGAAACAGAGAGAAGAATAATTCCGCATGAATATGTACATATTGCACAACAGAACATGAAACAACAGTGCATATGTATAAAATCTCACAAAAATTGTGGTTGACTTATGAATCTTACTGTGGTAATTTTAAGGAGCACAATATACCGAAACTTGTTTCGGGATTCATTGAATGAAGGAGGACAACATTTATGAAAAAGAAAGTTCTGGCATGTACTTTGGCAATGGCATTATCTGTTTCCCTGCTGGCCGGCTGCGGCAATGACAGCGGCAACGGAGACAACGGCGGCAGCGCTGGCAACAACACCGAGCAGAGCAGCGCCGCGCAGGGCAGCACCGAGCAGGGCAGTACCGAGCAGGGCAGCACCGAGCAGGGCAGTACCGAGCAGGGCAGTACCGGCGAGGTGACAGATGTGGCCCTGAAGGTATGGTGCCCTCAGAACCAGGTGGACACTGGCATTATGGGAGAGCAGCAGGCAGCTTTCGCCGCAGCCCATCCGGAGTGGAACATTACCTGGACCACTGAGATTGTAGGTGAGGACACCTGTAAGACAGAGGTGCTAAAGGATGTGGATGCTGCAGCAGATGTATTCCTGTTCTCTTCTGACCAGTTGATCGAACTGGTGGATGCAGGCGCTATCGCACAGCTGGGCGGCGAGGCTGAGAAGATGGTGAAGGAGACCAACGCGGAAGCTGTTGCTGCCACCGCTATGGTAGGTGACGCTACCTATGCGATTCCCTTTACCCACAATACATTCTTTATGTTCTATGACAAGACCATTATGGACGAGAGCGATGTGACCTCTCTGGAGAAGATCATGGCCAAGGAGACAGCAGACAATGTATACAATTACTATTTTGAGTCTGCGGGCGGCTGGAAGCTGGGAGCATACTATTATGGCGCAGGCTTGTCTGTGTTCGGTCCTGAAGGCAATGACCTGGAGGCAGGCGTGGACTGGAACAATGCTACTGGCGTGGCTGTTACCAATTACCTGATCGACCTGATCAACAATCCGAAATGCGCTTACGATGGCGAGATCGCAGTCAGCGAACTGATTGAGGATCACAGACTGGGCGTATGGTTCGACGGTTCCTGGAACTATGACACCTACAAGAACATCCTGGGTGATGACATGGGCATCGGCGTGATTCCCACCTTCAATCCCGACGGAAATGACTATCAGCTGCTGGGCTTCTACGGCTCCAAGTGTATCGGCGTGAACGCACACTCCAAGAATATGGCCGCAGCCGTAGCGTTCGCTACCTTCCTTGGCAACGAGGAGAACCAGACTCTGCGCTATGAAAAATCCGCACAGGTTCCTACCAATATAACCGTAGGTGCCAGCGAAGCAGTTACCAATGATCCTCTGGCGGCAGTCATCGTTAAGGAGGCCAATGAGGCCAGCGTGATGCAGCCTTCCCACAGCGTATTCTCTTCCAGATATTGGACCTACGCAGGCGCTATCCCCACCGAGATCAGAAGCGGTGAGATCAACAAGGACAATGTGCAGGAGAAGCTGGATACCTTCGTAAAGGCTATGACCGAGTAAGAAATAACTTTAAGCAATATTGAAATTTGGAGATAAGGAACCTCAGGGGTTCCTTATCTTCCCTAAAATATGAGGAGGTTTCGTATGGGGGCTTTGAAGAAGAATAAACTGCAGACGACTTCCGGGAGACCCAGTGACGCAAGCGTCGGTGAGGCAATCTCAAAAGGGAATGTGCTCACAAGATGCTCGCTTTTTGTCTTTGGCCTCGGAAATATTTTGAATAAACAGATTGTGCGGGGTTTGATTTTCCTGGCAATTGAGATTGCCTATATCTATTACATGGCGACCTTTGGCATAAGCGCCATTGGGAACTTTATGACCCTGGGAACCAAGGAACAGGGGCAGACCTACAACGAGGCCCTGGGGATTTATGAGTATACCGCCGGGGACAATTCCATGCTGTTCCTGTTATATGGCGTAATCACTATTGTACTTACACTGGCTATTATCTTTATAGCCTGCATGTCTGCAAAGAGCGCTTACTGTACGCAGCTGCGCAAGGAACGGGGAATGCATATTCCCGGTATTAAAGACGACCTGCGCTCCCTGCGTGAAGAGAATATTCACACTGGATTGCTGGCGCTTCCGATTATCGGTATCATTATTTTCACGATCGTACCACTGATTTTTATGATATTGATCGCCTTTACCAGCTATGATCATGAGCATCAGCCCCCCGGAAATCTGTTCGGCTGGGTGGGGTTGGATAATTTTAAGACCATGTTGGGCCAGGGGAGCAAGCTGGCCGCCACCTTCTGGCCAGTGCTGGGCTGGACACTGATCTGGGCTGTATTTGCCACTTTCAGCTGCTTTATTCTGGGCATTATCCTGGCGCTGCTGATCAATCGCAAGGGCACCAGGATCAAGGGATTCTGGAGATTTATGTTTGTGCTTTCCATTGCGGTGCCCCAGTTCGTATCCCTGCTGAGTATGAGAACCATTTTCAATGCCAACGGCCCTGTGAATGTGCTGCTACGGGAATTGGGAATGCTTGGCGCAACGGAGTCCATTCCGTTCTTTACGGATCCTACGCTGGCCAAGATAACCATTATCTGTATAAACCTGTGGATCGGTATTCCTTTTACCATGCTGTCCACCACAGGCATCCTGCAGAATATCCCGGCGGATCTGTATGAGGCGGCCAAGATTGACGGCGCCAGCGCATTTGTAATTTTCCGCAAGATCACTATACCCTATATTGTATTTGTAATGACGCCCAACCTGATTACGTCCTTTACGGGCAATATCAATAACTTTAACGTAATCTTCCTGCTGTCCGGCGGCGGTCCTGATACACTGGATTACTATTATGCAGGTAAGACGGATCTGCTGGTTACCTGGTTGTACCGTCTGACCATCACGCAGAAGGACTACAATCTGGGCGCCGTAATAGGTATCCTGGTGTTCATTATTTTGGCTACTCTGTCACTGTTGACCTACCGGCATACCGGTTCCTACAAAGATGAGGGGGCGTTCCAATAATGAAAGCGAAGAGATTTATCACCAACACATTTGTGCATATATTGCTGGCCATACTCAGCTTTATCTGGGTGCTGCCCATATTTTATGTATTGCTGACCTCCTTTAGAAAGGAGAGCGGTTCCTACAAGAGTTATATCTGGCCCAGAGGCTTCACACTGGACAATTATGCCAATCTGTTTAAGCCCACCAGCCAGATAGACTTCTTCCGGTGGTTCACCAACACACTGATTATCGCTATCTTCAGTACTATCATCGCGGCGTTTTTCGTGTTGTGTGTGTCCTACTGTATGAGCCGTCTGAAGTTTAAGATGCGTAAGCCCTTTATGAACATTGCCTTGATCCTGGGCATGTTCCCCGGCTTTATGTCCATGATAGCCGTGTATTATATCTTAAAGGGTCTGGGCTTTTTAGAGACGGGCGTGTTGAAACAGGTGGCGCTGGTAATGGTATATTCAGGAGGCGCGGGTCTGGGCTTCTATATGGCCAAGGGATTCTTTGACACCATACCGAAAACCATAGATGAGGCGGCTTATATTGACGGAGCTACCAAGTGGGATACTTTCATCCATGTGACGATTCCCATGTCCAAGCCGATCATCACCTACACCCTGATTACTACTTTCATGGGCCCTTGGGTGGATTACATTTTCGCCAAGGTTATCATGGGAAATGATACCAAGTACTACACCATTGCCATCGGTCTTTGGACCATGTTGGAGAAGGAATATATCGAGGCTTTCTATACGCAATTCTATGCGGGCTGCGTATTGATATCCATCCCCATATCCATTCTGTTTGTATTGACCCAGAGATGTTATGTGGAAGGATTATCGGGAGCTGTCAAGGGGTAAAGTATGGACTCCATCTTATCCTGACGGGCCTTCTGGCCTGAAAATGAGTGAGACAGTATGTCAGTCTTGACGGGTTCTGCGAGAGGTAGGGCCGCTGCGGAAAAAAGTAACTTTGTTTTGCAGCGGCCCTTTTTTTGTCAGGCAGAACCAGTGATATTCATGGAGAGGTGAATATGGATAGATTTCAGTATTACAGGGAATTTGACGAGAAATTTGCCTATGAGGGAAAAGATCTGGGGGCGCTGTGCACCCCTCAGGGAACGAACTTCAGATTGTGGGCTCCTTTTGCTGATAAGGTGGAACTGTGTCTATATGAAGACGGGGACCGTGAGGCTATAATCTCCCGGATCCTGGATATGGAGAAGGTTGAGAAGGGAGTCTGGCACCGGCGTCTGGAGGGAGACTATCACGGTTATTATTATGACTACCGCATTTGGACGGACGGGGAGTTCCTGCGGACGGCGGATCCCTACGCCGTAGGCTGCGGCTGCAACGGCTACCGCAGTATGGCGGTAGATCTGGAGAGGACCAATCCGGAGGGGTTTGAGAAGGAGCGCCTTCCCATGCGGCCCGTAGAAAATATTATCTATGAACTTCATATCAAAGATTTTTCCCATGATCCTGACAGTGGGGTTCCCCAGGCTTACCGCGGAAAATATAAGGCGTTTACCCTGCAGGCGGGGAAACCGGCAGGGGATGGGGAATATCCCACCTGTGTGGCCTATCTGAAAGAGTTGGGCGTCACCCATGTGCATCTGCTGCCTTTTTTTGACTATGGCTGGCTGGACGAGGAGGGGGACGAAGAGCAGTTTAACTGGGGCTATGACCCGGTGAATTACAATGTGCCTGAGGGTTCTTATGCTACGGACGTACATGACGGGACGGTGCGCATCCGGGAGTGCAAGGAGATGATCCAGGCCCTGCACCGGGCGGGCATACGGGTTATTATGGATGTGGTGTACAATCACACCCAGGATGCGGATTCCTGGCTGGAGAGGACAGCGCCGGGTTATTACTGCCGCCGTCTGGAGGACGGTACACTTTCCAACGGATCCGCCTGCGGAAGCGATCTGGCCATAGGCCGAAGGATGGTTGACAATTATATTGTCAATTCCGTGATGTACTGGGCCAGGGAGTACCATATTGACGGATTCCGGTTTGATCTGATGGGATTGATGACGGTGGAACTGATGAACCGCATCTGCCGGGAGATGGATCAGACGTTCGGCAAAGGGGAGAAGCTGTTATATGGGGAGCCCTGGAGAGCGGCGGAATCCCCTATGGAGGAAGAAACCCGTGCCGCCCTGAAGGAGAATATCAGGTATCTGGACGAGGGAATTGCGGTCTTTTGCGATGACACCAGGGATGTGATCAAGGGCCATGTGTTTTATGAGGAAGTCCCGGGATTTGTAAACGGCGGGCAGGGCCTGGAGGAGAAGGTTCTGCAGGCAGTGACCGGCTGGTGCGGGGAACCCTGCGGCCAGGGAGAGTTTCGCCCCAAAAGCTGTGCCCAGATCGTCAATTATGTGTCCGCTCATGACAATTTCACGCTGTGGGATAAACTGGTGGTGTCCCTTCATGGGCCGGGGGCAGACTTTGCCATCCCCTATGAGGATGTACTTTCCGCCAATAAGCTGGCGGCGCTGATATATTTTACATGCCAGGGAAATCTTTTTCTCCAGGCGGGGGAGGAGTTTGGCCGCACCAAATGGGGAGATGATAACAGTTACCGTTCTCACCCGGGAATCAATATGCTGAAATGGCGACAGACGGTGGAATATAGGGAACTGGTTGCCTATTACAGGGGGCTTATACGACTGCGCAAACAGCTTCCCGGGTTGTGCGACAAGACAGCGCAGGCGCCGGGCCGGATCCTGGAGAAGAGTGTGCTGGGGCCGGGAGTAGTATCCTATCATATGGACAACAGAACGCAGCAGCCGGGGATACCGGGCGGGGACGATGAGCATACACCCAAGGAACTATTTGTGATCTATAATGCCTCAGACAGTGGGGCAGATATCAGGCTGCCCCAAGGTGTCTGGCGTGTTCTGGCGGACGGACAGCGGACGGACTATGACAGTAAACCCGACCATAATCCTGACATAAATCAAACGGATCATGGAGGGACCGGCAGCGAAGCCGGCAGAGAAGTTCGTAGGGATGTTCGTAGGGATGTTTGTAGGGATGTTTGTAGGGATGTTTGTAGCGAAGCTTGTAGCGAAGCTTGTAGCGAAGCTACTATGATCCGGAAAGGACATCTATCCGTCCCTGCCTGCAGCGGTATGATCTTAGGGTGTTGGTAGATTTTGGTTTGAGTGTCCGCTGAAGCGGACGGATAGGAGTTGTTATGAAGTTTCAATATGGCAGACAGGACTGGAAAACTTTTGAGAGGGGCGAGGAAAACTGCTATCTGATGGCCAACGGGCTGGGGGGGTTTTCCTCCCTCAGCATGATCGCCTCCTGCAGCCGTAATGATCAGGCTGTGCTGATGGCCTGCACTCATTCACCCAACCACAGGTACAATATGATCCACAGACTGGAGGAGGTTCTGGATCTGGGCGGGGAGAATCGGCCCTCCCGGCGGGTTTTCCTGTCCAGCCAGGATTTTCAATGTCATGACAAAAGGCAGGAGGGATTCCGCCTGCAAACCGGCTTTGCCTATGAGAACTACCCCACATGGAGTTATCTGGCGGAAGGGGTGGAGGTGGTGCGCGCCATTGCCCTGATGTATGGCAGGAACGTGGTGGGTATCTCCTATCGGATCCGGAACCGTTCCCAAGAGAATGTGACTCTGGAAGTGCGCCCCCATTTGCAGTTCGTGCCCAAGGGACAGAGACTGTCGGTGAAGCAGGAGTTTTTCTATTCACAGGGGAAAATCACGTCCAATGGACAGGTGCTGTATCTGCGGACCAACGGAGAATGCCGGGAACTGCCTGTTTGCTATCACGAGGATCTGTTTTACCGAAGTGATGTTGAGGACGGAAAGATGGCCCTGGGACGCAGTGCGGTAAACCATGAGATCCGTTTTTCCGTGGCGGCAGGGCAGGAGGGATTCTTGGAAATTGTATATGGAATAGATACAATTTTACCCAATATGACTGAAATCTTGCAGAATGTTTCTAATCATAGAAAAAATTTGCAGGAGAGATTTCATGATGAGACGGCAAGGGCTTTGGCTGCCAGCGCAGACCAGTTCATATCCCGCCGGGACTCTACAGGGCAGAAGACAATCCTGGCCGGATTTCCCTTTTTTGAGGACTGGGGAAGGGATACTATGATTGCTCTGGTGGGGTGCTGCCTGTCCACCAGACAGTATGACACGGCCAAGAGCATCCTCCAGACTTTTATGGCGCATTGCCGCCGGGGGCTGATGCCCAACCTGTTTCCGGAGGGAACGGAGGCGGCGGCATACAACACGGTGGATGCGGCGCTGCTGTTTATCCTGGCCGTATATGAGTATCAAAAGAGGACGGGAGACTCCGCCTTCGTGAGGCAGGCTTACCCTGTAATGCAGGATATAATCAGGTGGTATGCGGAAGGCACAGACTATGGAATTCATATGGATCAGGACGGTCTGCTTATGGCGGGGCAGGGTTATGATCAGGTGACCTGGATGGACGTGCGGGTGGAGGACATCCTGCCCACCCCCAGGCACGGAAAGCCCGTGGAGATCAATGCTTACTGGTATAACGCGCTGCGCATAATGGAGGAGTTTGCCGGAGAACAGCCGGGTGGCAGAAGCAAAGCAGGGACGCAGGATACGAAGGGACAGACGGAAAGCAATGAAGCGGGGATGCAAAAGCCCTGTGAGGACACCCAACGACAGCTGGATTATGGAGCCATGGCGGACAGAGTATATGCCATATTCGAAAAAGCATTTTGGAACCAGGAGAAAAAGTGTCTCCGGGATGTGTTATCCGGTACGGCAGCAGATGACCAGGTGCGCTGCAACCAGATTTGGGCGGTGTCTCTTCCTTTCTCCTTGCTTTCCAGGGAGAAAGAATGTCAAGTGGTAGAGACAGTGTTCCGCAAATTGTACACACCTGTGGGACTGCGCACTTTGGATCCCCAGGATCCCCAGTTCCACCCTTTTTATGGAGGAGCACAGTTGGATCGGGATCTGGCATATCACCAGGGAACCGTGTGGACCTTCCCTCTGGGGGGTTATTATCTGGCCTATCTAAAGGTGCATGATTATTCCCGGCAGGCCAAGGCATATGTGCGGGAGCAGCTGGCAGGCATAGAGACGGCTCTGCGGGAAGGCTGTGTGGGTCAGCTGCCGGAGATCTACGATGGAGACAATCCCATAAGTTCCAAAGGATGTTTTGCCCAGGCGTGGAGTGTGGGTGAGATCCTGAGAGTCTACGAGGCTCTGGAACAATAGAACAAGCTCAGACCTGTAATCAATCGGATGAACGGGAATGGAGACGCAGTTTATGTATAACAATTATATTTTTGATTTATATGGAACTCTGGCAGATATTCGAACCAATGAGGAGAAGCCGTACTTATGGCGGAAAATGAGCGAATTTTACACATCTTTGGGCGCATTCTATACTCCCTTGCAGCTGCGTCAGACATTCCGCCGACTGGAAAGAGAATGCATCTGCCGTATGCAGAGGGATGCGGAGGAATCCGGACAGAGGGATATGCTGGTGGAGCCGGACTTAACGGATGTGTTCCGGAAGCTGTTTCTGGAGAAGGGAGTAAACTGCGAGCGGCAGACGGCCCAATTGACGGCAAATTTTTTTCGCACCTTGTCCAGACAGCTGCTTGTGGTGTATGATGGGGTAAAGGATACGCTGAAGGAACTGCATCACAGAGGGAAGCATCTGTATCTGCTGTCCAATGCCCAGAGCGACTTTACCAGGCCGGAACTGGAGATTATGGGGCTTACGGAGTTTTTTGACGGGATACTGATCTCTTCGGAGGAGGGCTGCAAAAAGCCCTGTCCTGCCTTTTTCCGCAGGTTGATAGAGCGGTATGATCTGGATCCCGCCAGGTGCCTTATGACAGGAAATGAAGAAAACTCCGATATTGCCGGGGCCTGTTATGTGGGGATGGACAGTCTGTATCTCCACACAGCCACCTCCTCTAAACCCCAGGGCAAGTACAAGTCCACCTACTGCGTAATGGACGGCGACTGGAAAAAAGTAGCGGAAATTTTACTGGAAGGGAATATGCGGAACTCATAAACAGCATATGCCCGTACAGTACCTTGATCAACATCGGGACGCCAAAGCGGCCGGATGTTGATCACCAGGGAGTGTACTGGGAGGGAATATGCGGAACTCATAAACAGCATATGCCCGTACAGTACCTTGATCAACATCGGGACGCCAAAGCGGCCGGATGTTGATCACCAGGGAGTGTACTGGGAGGGAATATGCGGAACTCTTAATAAGAAAGGAAGAGATGAAAAATGAATCTCGGAAAACGGAAAGGATATACGGTTTCGGGGCAGAAGGTCAGGCTGGCGTTTGAACAGGGCGAGGCTGAGATTTGGGCGGTGACTCCCGAAATTATCAATGTATTCTGTGGTCTGGAGAGCGGGGAGCATAACTCCAAGGCCATTGAGGGGGAGAAGGAACAGACAGTGAAGCTGACTGTGGAGGAGAAGGAGGACGGTCTGTGGATTGGCACGGGGGCTGTGTGCGTCAGGGTCAGCGATGGCTTTTATGTGGACTTTTATGATCGGAAGGGCAATGCCGTGTGCCTGGATTATAGGGGAGAGCGCCAGCCTCTGCAAGTGGTCAGCGATGAGATGCTGAAGATCCTGGCCAGCGAGGGGCACAAGGCTGACCGGGGTATGGACCATGCTTTTGATGTGTTAAAACAGCTGCAGGGGGACGAACATTTTTATGGCCTGGGGGACAAGACGGGATTTCTGGATAAACGGGGCTATGATTATGAGATGTGGAACACGGACAACCCGGATCCCCAGGTGGACAGCTTTAAGGCGCTGTATAAGTCCATTCCCTTTTTCATGGCGCTGACAAAAGAGCATGTGTACGGTATCTTTCTGGACAATACCTATAAAAGTTTCTTCAACATGGGCCAGGAGTCCCGGGAATACTATTATTTTGGCGCGGCGGCGGGAAATCTGGATTACTACTATATGGCAGGGGGCTCCCTGGCGGAGGTGCTTTCCCGCTATACCTATCTCACGGGAACCTGTCCCCTGCCCCAGAAGTGGACGCTGGGGTATCATCAGTCCAGATGGGGTTATACCACGCTGGAGGACGTGGAAGAGATCGCCAGGGGTATGCGGGAGCGGGATATTCCCTGTGATGTCATCCATTTTGATATCGACTATATGCAGGATTTCAAGGTGTTTACCTGGAATGAAAACCGCTACCACGGGGATGCGGCCGGCTACTTGAAAACCTTGGCAGAGCGGGGGTTTAAGCCGGTAGTCATCAATGATCCGGGGGTAAAGAAAGAGGCGGGCTATTCCGTTTATGAGGAGGGCGTGGAAAAGGGGTATTTTGCCAGAACGCCGGAGGGCCAGGTGTATATCAATGCTGTGTGGCCCGGCGACGCGGCATTTCCGGATTTCGGTAACCCGGCGGTGAGGGACTGGTGGGGAGAGAATCAGAAATTTTTGCTGGACAAAGGTATCCGGGGCATCTGGAACGATATGAATGAGCCCGCCAGCTTCAAGGGGCCGCTGCCGGAGGACGTGGTATTTAAGGATGAGGATAAGGAAACCAACCACGCCAAAATGCACAATGTCTATGGGCATCTTATGGCCAAGGGAACTTATGAGGGGTTAAAACGTCTGGACGGGCGCAGGCCCTTCGTGATCACCAGAGCCTGTTATGCGGGAAGTCAGAAGTATACCACCTGTTGGACCGGGGACAATCACAGCATATGGGCACATCTGCAGATGGCGATTCCCCAGCTGTGCAACCTGGGACTGTCGGGAATGCCCTTTGCGGGGACGGATGTGGGAGGTTTCGGATCTGACACTACCGGGGAACTGCTGGCCCGCTGGGTGCAGGTGGGATGCTTCTCTCCCCTGTTCCGCAACCACTCCGCCATGGGCAGCAGGCAGCAGGAGCCCTGGCAGTTCGGACAGGAAATCCTGGATATCTATCGAAAGTATGTGAAGCTTCGCTACCGCTGGATCCCCTATTTTTATGATCTTTTCCGTGAAGCGGAGCAGACCGGCGCCCCGGTGATGCGGCCCCTGGTGTACCACTATGAAAAGGATCCGGTGGCCGGAACCTGCAATGACGAGTTCCTGCTGGGTGATCGGATCCTGGCGGCGCCTGTGGTTTATCAGGGCATGACCAAGCGGATGGTCTATCTGCCCGAGGGAACCTGGTATGATTATTGGACGGATGAGAAGATCACCGGGCCTGTGTGGATCATCAAGAATGCGCCTCTGGATACATGCCCTATCTATGTGAAGGCCGGCAGCGTGATTCCCGCCATGGAGGCTATGTCCTACGTGGGCGAGAAAGAGGAGGATGTGCTGCTTCTGGACGTGTATCCGGGAACTGGAGAGTGGGAACACTACCAGGACAACGGGGAGGACTTCGCCTATCGGGAGGGAGAGTATAATCAGTATCACATTACGGTGAATGAGAATGGCGTATCCCGGTGCGGGCTGACTTACCACGGATATGGGAAAACTTACCGTAAGGTGCTGGCAAACCGCTTTGGAGTTGTGACGGAACTGGAAATACAGGAAACAGCCAAATAACTTCCATCAGCATGTCGTTTAGCGTCAATTAAGAAGAACTAGGACTGCGGGCTTACGCCCACAGTCCTTTTTTCGTGATTGGAAGAGGCATGTCTAGCATTCTATCTGTCGGCAAACTATCTCCAATAGCATACCGTTCTGGAGGGAGACAATCCATTTATTCTCCCTGTCGTTGGTCTCGATATCGCTGATTCCCATGTCATCCGCATCATTGAGCAGTTCAAAAAGCTTATCCTTGAAGTAATCCATCTTTTTCTCCTTTCACGGAACAAGTAGTTCCGCATGCAACTCAATACAATATTTTACTAATAGTGAATAATTCTCATACATGTATACTACTGCTTGCAGCAGGGTATAAATAAACTATAACAAGTTCCAGAACAAATTTCAACAAATTTACGTCATCATTATTCGACATATATCTACAATATACCCGGTATCGAACATATATTTCTATGTATATACTTCTATTACTTATTTAGGGTTACCAAAGCACTATGACAAGTATAGAATAAAGTTGTAAGGATACATAAAAATACGTATTTTAGAGGTGATAATGTGGAAGAAAATTTTGGTAATTTGGAAATTCGGTTGAATGAATTACTGAAGAAAAAGGGCTTGAGCAAAAATAAACTGTCACATAAGGCAGAGATGAATTGGAAGCAGATTGACAATTACTGTACCAATAATATTACCCGTTTAGATGTGTATGTTTTGTGCAAGCTTTGTACCGTGCTGGAATGCAAGATAGAGGATTTGCTGGTCTTTTATCCACCCGAGAAAAAATAGTATTTAAAGAATCGAGGGATACGAAATGGACAAAGCGGAGTATATAAGGAAACGAAAAGAAATTCTTATGAGACAGGCACAAATTTTTAAAGAAAAGCCGGAAATTGGCAGATATGTAAAAGTGAAGAAGATTGCCCTATGGGTTTTGGCGGCAATCATAGGCTTTCATGGCGGAGTCGAGGTTTGGCTGCTGTTTTTGATGCCCGGCTTTTCCGGTTATGATGTTGGCCGGGAGATCATAAAGGCTTTGTTTTTGATTGCCATGCTGTATGTTCTTTTAAATCTGCGTGGCAGCTGGAGGCGCATTCTGATATTGTATGCCTATGCGGCTCTCAATCTTGGCATGCTAATACAGTACCGGGAAGGAATAATGGATGTGATTGTGAATCACAAATATATGTCTATGCCAATAGGGTCGTTATATGTGGCCATGATCCTTATGGAGGCGCTGCTCCCAATAATGCTGCTGGTGTTTGCCCTTTATCTGACGGTTCCTCTTAAGCATCAGGTGATTGCCGATGTGGTGGCCAATATGTACAAGGAGGACATGGAAGAACTGCGGGATGCTGCCGGATAAGGGCGATGCATTTGACGCCAGAGAGGCGGATAATACCTTGCACTACAAGCTCTTTCAGCCGACTAAACCTCCCTGGCGGAAATCCGGCAGTATAATACTTTCGCCCTGGAGGTTCTCCACTACAAGTCCGCGGATGTAGTGGAGAACCAGCGGTACTACAACCTGACCCTGCCCGCCGACTACTCCGGTGTCCTCTCCGGCGAGGGCTATGCGGACAGCGCCCACTTTGTGGAGTGTGTGGGGGATGAATATCTCACCATAGGCGAGCTCGCCCTTCAGCAGCCCGGCTGCCATATTGTCAGCAAGCTGTGGATCGTGGTGTTCATTCTCGTCTACATTGTCTGCGCCATCATCCTAAAGCGGCGGGAAAAGGCCCGTCAGGCGACTCAGGGAAAATAATATCTACATTAATGACCTCACAGAGAGCAAGCTTACTTCCGATGCGCCAGTGACTTTTTTGGGCACAGTCCCATGTAATTTGGGTTAATGGACAACTTCAAGTTTGTAAGCTTTTTCCATAAGTTTCTACGGTGGCTGGATTATCGTTGCAGGGAAAAATTATACTGCCGATGCTGTTCTAGAGAGTTTTTGATCGGCTTTTGCAGACATGTGGTGTGGATGAATTTAATGGACCACAGGGGCATATTCTTTATGTGTTATGGAAAAGTGAAGGCGTTCCTATTGTGGAACTTGCACAAAAGACAGGATTGGCAAAAAATACACTTACTGCAATGCTTTGTAGAATAGAAGAAAATGGCTTAATCTGTCGGGAAGTTTCCGCTTCTGATCGACGTCAAAGCCTAATTAGCCTGACACCCAAAGCCCGTGCATTAGAGAAACGTTACAATCAAGTCTCTCAGCAAATGAATAGCTTGTTTTTTAAGGATTTTGAAAAGGTGGAAATCAAGGAATTAGAACAGTATCTTGACCGTATTGTTTTCAACTTGGAGCGAGCGGAACAAGCATTAAAAAAGGAAAGGATGTACATGATGGCAAAGGTAAAAGCTAAGAACGGTAATGATTACTGTCCGCAAGCGCTATTTCTTTATGGCACAAAACAGGAAGATGGACAGCCCCATTTTGGGCTTTTCTGTTGGTTTGGATATTATCATTCCGCAGAGGGACTGGGGGTAATGGCTTGTATAGGTGAGGAAAAACAGACCAAGGATTTGATACGCAAAAATGGTGTATTTTCCGCCAACCTTGTATCTGAACAGCTGCTGCCTTTGGCAGATTATTATGGTTGTACCTATGGCAGAACCACACCTAATAAGATGCAGTACCTGCCTACTGTAGAGTGGGGACAAGTGCTGGATGTGCCAACCATTGCAGAAAGCCCTGTTAGTTTTGAACTGGAAGTGAAAAAAGCAATCCCTATGGGAGATGGATCAGATATTTTTCTCTGTTTAATTCGTAATGTAACTCAGGATGAAAAACTGCTGGATATGGAGGTTCCCTTTATAGAAAGATTGATGAAGGCCGCTCCGGTATTCGCTCCGGGCGAAGATACATATTCTTCCATTGATGGAAGGTATCTCGGAAAATGGGGAGAACCTATGAAAAATATGGCTAATATCAAAGAATAGCAGTATAATACAAACGCATTTTGGAAGAACAAACTACAAAAGTCTGGTAATGATTAAATCCCCCCCGAACTGGGGGGATTTTGGGGGTTATGGAAGTGTAGATTTACTTCCGTATATTGATTATAATAGAATAAAAGAAACTCCGAAGCTTTTTTTGGGTTATAGTGATGGAACATCTATACTTAATGCTGTATATTCTAACACTGGCATAACGACATACCATGGTCAGACTCCGGGATTATTTGCTAATTTCAACGAATACGACAGAAAACAATTTGTTTCGCATTTGATTGATGGAGCTGTAACAGATTATATCAGTAATAGTGATTGGTATACTATAACAGGCGGATTTTGTGAATGGAGCGGTTTGGCAAAAAATATAGTATTCCTGTGGCCTATTGTGACGATTTTGGTCATGGCTCCAATCATGCAATTTTTCCTATTGGTAGAGGGGCGGTTTTAGACACAGAAAATAAAACACTATTATTTAAATAGAGTATAATTGAATTTTTGGAGAAATTAAGAAAGCATTTCAATCAATTTTTTTTGGGGGGGGAGTAATCATTTATGCGTCCGGTACATTGCTGTCCATGAAACGCTTGGAAGGGCGTTTTGAAAAGTATGATTTGTAGGGGATATGCTGGATGAGCAGGGAAATGTAGAGAACTGATGAAAATCGTATTTGTAAGGCAGAATATTTAGATTGATTCAATAGCGAAGATGTCACTGTGCAGCGAATGACGTTTATTGCACAGCATTTTGGGAATATATAGGCTACAATTATTGAAGGAGGCGATATATGGATTACGTAGGAGGACTTAATCTATCAATTGCATATATAGAAGATAATTTATTCGAAGAGATTGATTATGAAAGAGTTGCCCGAATGGCCGGAATGTCCAAGTCAACTTATCAACGTTTCTTTTTATTGATTTCCAATATGACTTTGGACGAGTATATCAGGAAACGTAAACTTCAATATGCAGTAAGAGAATTAATAGATACTGAACATAGGGTCATTGATATTGCTATGAAGTACGGATATAATTCGGCAACCGCATTTTCACGTGCAGTGCGTAATTTTACAGGGAATACACCAAGTGAAATTAGGAAAGATGGTTCTTCTGTCTGCTTTCCGAAGCTAAATTTCCAAATTCAGATAAAAGAAGGGGAGATGTTTATGAACGAAACTGCTATTGTAAAAATTGAGGAGCATAGAAATGAAAAAGTTGTTTGTTTCACGGTAGATTGTGTTGATCCGGAAAATGAAGCATGGGGACAAATGTCAAAATGGTGCAAAAAGAATGTACCTGATCGTACTGCCAGAAGGTATGTAGGAGTGGCATTATCCGGCCACCATCCTCAGGGCGAAGAACATCAAAATGCATCTGAACATGTAAAACATCCTTACAAAGCAATGATGTATCTCGTAGGTGATGAGTGCAGCCAGGAAGAATTTCACGGACTGAAGGTTGAGGATGCCCCGGCAGGTCTATTTTTGGTAAATGATGTCACGCTGAATCAGTTTGATGAAAATGAAAATATAGATATAGCGCTCAGTCTGATGAAGGCTTCCGAGGCTTTTGTTGAATTTATGAAAAATACTGCGGGATATGAGTTTGATTGTCCGGCCGGCATCTTTTATGAGGAACATATTTTCTCGGAAAGGTGGTTTCAAAATGGTGGGGTTCCAAATGGACTTCGTATGTGGGTGCCAGTCATTCAGAAATAGAGAATGACAAACTGTGGCAGGGGATATGCGGAACAGGGCATTGCCATGGTTAAGGCGGATGCGATGCCGAGTCTTATGAACGATGTGCAGCAGGCTATGAGGGAGCAGGAATAGACGAAATGGGAAACACAGCAAACAGCGGAATAAGTTATAAAGGCGCCATGAGGGCAATTCCCTCATGGCGCCAATCTATGTTTTTACTTTGATTCTTTTTTCTTTCCGCCCACCAGGAAGAAGCTGCACAGCAAGGCAATGATATACAGCACGATGGTGACATATAACACGGTTTGATATCCCACAGGATTTACCTGAGTCAGTCCGCCATGGCCGTCGCTGACATCTACCAGCTGTCCCACATGCCCTACAATGAAGGTTGCCAGCTGATTGCCGGTGAGTCCGGCGATTGCCCATGCGGAGAGGGTGATGCCATGAATGGCGCTGATATTCTGCATACCATAGTGGTCGGACAACAATGTGGGTACATTGCTGAAGCCGCCGCCGTAGCCTGCGTTTACCACAAACAGCAGCACCAGAACCAAAATCAGCAGCAGAGTGCTTTGCCCCATGTCCGCAATGCCTTTGGTCAGAATTACCAAGCCAGTGGCAATGATGGACAGGATGATCATAATCTTATACACAGTATTTCTGTCCTTCATGGCATCTGCCCATGCGGAGAAGCCCAGGCGGCCGCCTGCGTTAAATATGGCGGTAATGGAGGACAATACCCCGGCCATGCCTGCCAGGCCGATACATTTGATAATCATTTTTTCCTGGGAGATCAGTGCCAGACCACAGGTGATGTTGATGTAGAACATCAGCCAGATGCCGACGAACACCACGGGCTTGGTCTTGATAACATCAATGGCTCTCGCCCCTTTCTCCTGAGATACGGGCTCATGCCAGCCTGCGGGCTTGGCCAACAGCAGATGGCCCACAAACATCATAACAAAGTATACACAGGCCAGAATCAGGAACATCTTGTAGATGCCGCCTTCCCCCAGGGAGTTCAGCAGCGCCTGCATGATGGGGCTTGCGATGGCCTTGGCGGCGCCGAAACCAGCCACTGCCAGTCCCGTTGCCAGACCTTTGCGGTCCTGGAACCACAACATCAAGGTTTTGACCGGGGAGAGATAGCCTGTGCCCAGGCCGATACCCATGATGAAGCCGTAGCAGATATAGATGCCGATCAATGCCAGCGGGCTGTGCTGATGGGTACCGCCGTACCAGATGAAGAAGCCAGTACCTGCCATGCCTGCGGCAAAGCAAATGGCAGCGATCAACGAGGAACGATGGATATCCTTTTCCACAACATTGCCCAGAAAAGCGGCGGACATGCCCAGGAAAAAGATAGCGAAGCTGAATGCCCACTCTGTGGCACTCTTGGAGAAGCCAATATAGTCGGCGATCTCCTGACTGAAAATAGACCAGCAGTACACTGTGCCGATGCTGCAGTGCAGCAGCAGCGCCGGGATAGCGGCGCGGATCCATTTGTTTTGAATGTTTTTCATACGTACACTCTCCTATTATAAATATAAAGTAAGAATAAAATATTTATAAACTTCTTAGTTATTCTACTCCTAAAGCGTTTTTTTTTCAATATGGAGAGCGAAAAGATTTACATTTTTCAGCATTACATTGACATTTTACTTAAAAAATTCTAAGCTGGAACAAAGAAACCTTTTATGGGGATATACGGATCTTCAACAAGGATAGGCGATTGCAAAACTCCCTTTCTGGTAACAGTGGCAGGTCAATATATACAAAATAAGGGCGACTTGCCACTGCGTCGGAGCCCGTTTTTGTATATATTGACCTACCACGTCACTTAAAGAACTTTTTGCAATTGCCTGTCAACCAAGTAGGATGTAAGGAGTGTGAGGAGCAGACTACTGGCTGTGGCAGTATATGTTTGTCTGACAGGGGCGCTTACGGGTTGTGGCAGTCAGCCGGCAGCATCTTTTGGGGAAGCTGCGGAGAGCGGCGGCGAAATCTTTTTCCGCCGTGGGTGCGCACGAGAGCATTTGGGGCGTAAAATATTGAGGAGCGTGCGCCGGGATTTACTCTGGTGTGCCCGGCCTGCTATAAAGTCCCTCTTGAAAAAGAGACAGAAAGCAGGAATTTCCCCCATTGACTTTAGGTAATAATAGGTATATTATTGAAGTCGTTTTTGATAAAACCTGTGTATTTGGAGACAATGCCATGTTTGTGCTTTATTTTGTGTTATGGGTAGTATTTAATGGGCAGATCACCTGGGAGATATGTATATTTGGGGTGATTATAGCGGCGCTGCTGTGTGTTTTTACATGCAGATTCATGGATTATAGCTTACAGAAAGAGCTTTGGATATACCGCAGGCTTGGGAAACTGCTGCAATATGTATTTGTGCTGGTCAAAGAGGTAGTCAGGGCCAATCTGGGCACAGTGCATCTGATTCTCACACAGAAAGAAGAGATTCAGCCTGTGCTGGTGAGTTTCCACAGCGACCTGAAAAGCCCTCTGACACAGACTCTTTTGGCCAATGCCATCACACTGACGCCGGGTACAATTACCGTGGCGTTGGAAAATGGGGATTACACGGTGCATTGTCTGGATGAGAGTCTGGCGGAAGGCATGGATAGCAGTATTTTTACAAAATTGGCGCAGGAGTTGGATCCGAAACAAGTATCGGGAGGCGGACATGGGCAATAATATTCCGGGCCTGGAACAGGCATATCATTTTTTGTTTGTGGGAGCGCTGGTGTTTCTGGCGGCGATGGTGATCCTGTGTCTGATCCGCGCGATTATTGGTCCCCGGATCGCTGACCGGGTGGTGGCGGTAAACATGATGGGAACTATGGTCATGGTGATTATTGCCATTCTGGCGCTGTTTCTGAAGGAGGGATACCTGGTGGACATCTGCCTGATCTATGCCATGATCAGCTTTCTGGCGGTCATCATACTGACCAAGGTATATATGGGTGTCTATGCAGAGTGTATGCAGCATAAGGGAGGACGAATCCTAAGAGCCGTGCCGCCCAAAAGCGAGAGCGCCCAACCCGGGGCAGTGGGCATCGAGGGAACGGAACCGGGAGCCGGTGGGATAGCGGACATCTTGCCGGATAAAAAACAGTGTGGAGAGGAGATGTAGACTATGGCAGTGCTGGAATGGATACGCTTTCTTGCCGGAGCGGCGTTGTTGGTGATGGGCCTGGGCATATTTGTCATAGAAATGATCGGCGTGTTCCGCTTCCGCTATGTGCTGAACCGTATGCATGCGGCGGCCATGGGGGACACACTGGGGATCGGCTGCTGTATGCTGGGGCTGATCGTTATATGCGGATGGAACTTCACCTCGTTAAAACTCTTTTTGGTGATATTGTTTTTGTGGCTGTCATCACCCACCTCCTCCCATCTGATCGCGAGGCTGGAGGTTACAACGGACGAGGAGCCGGAGAAACATTATCGCAGGATGGTGATGCGGGATGGACATGCGGTGGAACCGGAAGGAGAGAAGCCGCAGAACTTATAGCAGCATCTTCCACGGAACGCTGAAGAACATATAATTACGGTCGCAAAAAATTGCCAAGTAAGCCGACTCACGAGCGAAAATTTCCAAGGACACTGCGGCAAATTTTATCACTGGTGAGTATAAATAGGAGGGTGACAATGACAGTTTTTACATGTATTTTATTTCTGTTTTTAATTGTGTGCGCGGTGGCGGCAAGCCTGTCTAAAAGTTTGCTTAACACTGTGCTGATCTTTATGTCCTACAGCCTTGTGATGTCCATCATATGGGTGATTCTGGAAGCGCCGGACCTGGCCATCACGGAGGCGGCGGTGGGAGCAGGCGTCACTACGGTGCTTTTTGTGCTGACCCTGAAGAAAATTCATGCAATCATGGGGGCGCAGGCAGCCGAGAAGGAAGCAGAGGGTGAACTGGAGTACAGAAGGAGGCGAAATTCGTGAGCAGGAAGTTGCCTCCTGAACAATATGAAAAAACCATATCCTATAAGCTGAAAACCTGGCTGGATGGCAGCCGGGATCCCTATGTGGGCAATCTGGAGATGAAGCCCCAGAGTCTGCGTCAGGAAGATGAGGCCACACAGAAGCGGTTCCGGGAGGACAAGAAGCGGGTGCGGGCCAGAGCCTATGATATGGAGCATAACCGGGACATGGTGCTTTTTAAAAAGCTGTACCGGGCATTCAGCCTGCTGTTCTGCGTTCTGCTGGTGACCATGCTGCTGATTGGAGTGGCGGATCTGCCTCCCTTTGGGGAGGCGGACAAGCCGGTGAACAATGAAGTGTCCCAAAGATACATTGAGAAGGGATTGCAGGAGACGGGGGCGGTAAATATTGTCACAGGTATGATTCTGGACTACAGGGCCTTTGATACCCTGGGGGAATCCCATGTACTATTTATCGCCACCTGTACGGTACTGATTCTGCTGCGGGTGGATCAGAAGATGGGTAAAAACGGCGAGGAGGAGGCGGAGGCCAACGACAGGGCCTATGAGCCGAAAAACGATGTGATCCTGCAGACGGCGGCCAGGCTGCTGGTGCCTTTTATCATTATCTTTGGTATCTATATCATTCTCTGCGGCCATCTGGGGCCGGGGGGCGGTTTCTCCGGCGGTGCGGTGATCGGCGCAGGGCTTATTCTGTATGTAAGCGCTTTCGGCTTTGAAAAGACGGAGCGGTTCTTTACCGCCAAGACATACAGGCGGATGAGCTTCGGGGCGCTGGCCTGCTATTGCCTGTCCAAGACCTATTCCTTCTATACAGGGGCCAACCATATTGAGAGCGTAATTCCCCTGGGCACACCGGGAGCCATTCTGAGCAGCGGTCTGATCCTGCTGCTGAATATCTGTGTGGGTGTGGTGGTGGCAGGCACTATGTATACCTTTTATGTGATGTTCCGCAAGGGAGGCTACTAGTGCAGGAAGAACTTCTAAAGACGGCCCACGGAAGGGTGGGCCGCCAAGAAGTTCTAAATCCTGCACTGAAAGAATGCCTGAAAAAAGGCATTCTTTAAAGGGATTGTGCAGGAAGAACTTCTAAAGACGGCCCACGGAAGGTGGGCCGCCAAGAAGTTCTAAATCCTGCACTGAAAGAATGCCTGAAAAGAGGCATTCTTTAAAGGGATTGTGCAGGAAGAACTTCTGAAGGAGGAGTTAAATTGGATTTCGGTAATTTAATTCGCAATTATGGGGAGGCGGTAGCCATGATCCTGTTTGGCATCGGCTTTTCCAATCTGCTTTTGCAGAAAAATCTCATCAAAAAGATTATCGGGCTGAATATCATGGACACGGCCACATATTTGTTCCTGGCCCTGAAAGGCTATATTGACGGGCGGAAAGCGCCGGTGGTGGTGGACGGCATCCAGAGCGTGGAGGCTTATGTGAACCCTATCCCCAGCGGTCTGGTGCTGACGGGTATCGTGGTGTCCGTGTCGGTAACGGCTTTGATGCTGTCCCTGACGATCCGGCTGTACCGGCGGTACCATACGCTGGATCTGGACGAGATCTCCACGCTGCTGAAAAAGGAGGAAAAGTGATGGATTTCATTCGCAATTTTCCCTTTTTCTCCATTGTCCTTTCCCTGTTTTCCGGCCCCCTGTCCTCCATTCTGGGAGGAAAATGGGCAAAAAGGGTAAATCTGGCGGTGATTGTGCTATGCGGCATTCTGTCCGGGGCGGTGCTGTGGTATGTGTGTCGGACGGGGGAAGCCTTTGTCTATACCATGGGGCACTTTCCCGCCCCCTGGGGCAACGAGATCCGGGCAGGCATACTGGAGGCGCTGCTGGCAGTCTTTTTCTGCGCGATTATGCTGCTGTGTATGCTGGGGGGCGCCCGGGAGAGAGAGGCGGAGATCGAAACCTCCAAGCAGAATCTGTACTATATTATGGTGAATCTGCTGCTCTGTTCCCTGCTGGCGCTGATCTATACCAATGATCTGTTCACCGCCTATGTGTTTGTAGAGATCAATACCATCTCCGCCTGCGGCCTGATCATGATTAAGCAGAATGGCCGGACCATCGAGGCGGCTACCCGGTATATGATTATGAGCCTGCTGGGATCGGGGCTGCTGCTGCTGGGCCTATGCTTTCTGTATGACCTGACGGGGCACCTGCTCATGAGCAATATTCAGGAGAGCGTTCATGCTCTGGTAGCCAGCGGACAGTACCAGAGGCCCCTGCTGATGGCCATCTGTCTGATGTGCGTGGGTCTGGCCATCAAGAGCGCCCTGTTTCCCTTTCACACCTGGCTGCCGGATGCCTACGGATACTCTACTGTGTCCTCGGCGGCGATCTTGTCCTCTCTGGTGTCCAAGGGCTATATTTTCCTGCTGGTGAAGATTTTTTATCGGGTCATCGGTTTTGACGTGTTCAGCGGAAGCAAGGTGATCCATGTGCTGTTTGCGTTCGGTATCGCCGGCATGATCATGGGTTCCGTTGACGCTATCCGGGAGAGTGATATCCGGCGGATGATCGCCTACTCTTCGGTGGCGCAGATCGGCTATATCTATATGGGCTTCGGCCTGGGCACCATGGAGGGCGTGATTGCCAGCATCTATCATGTGATATGCCACGGGGCCACCAAGTCCCTGTTGTTTGTGGCGGCTTCCGGCATCACGGACGCATCCGGCGGCAGCAGATATTTTAAGGATTTAAACGGTGCGGGACACCGCAACAGACTGGCGGGGGTGGCCTTTACCGCAGGTTCCCTGTCCATGGTGGGTGTACCTATGTTCGCCGGTTTTATCTCCAAGCTGTTCTTTTCCCAGGCGGCGGTGGGACATGATATAAAGATGCTGCCCACATTGATCGCCTTGGCCATCAGCACTATTTTGAACGCGGTATATTTTATGAAGACAGTGATCCGCATCTACTCGCCCTTGAAAATTCCGGTGATGGATGAAAAAGCCGCAGAGACGGGGAGCCAGGAAACAATGACCGGAAAAAACGCCGGACTGCCGGAGGGCTATAGGGAAATCACAATGAGACAGCAGCCGGTAAAGGCCGCGGCCATGATACTGTTTATCCTGCTCAATATCATGCTGGGACTGAACTCCGAGCCTCTGATTGGTCTGATTGAGCGGGGATTGAAGATGTTCTCTTGAAAAGGTAAGATCGGTCCGGGCCAGGAAGGAGCCGGATAAGAGGGTAGCATGAGTGAAGTCGGGATCCGAAAATGCGGAAAGAGGAAGATATGAGCAGTCTGTGGATATTAAGCCCTGTTTTGGTGGCATGGGCAGCAGGAGCGTTCCTGTTAATTTGGTCCTTTAGGGAACACTTGAGGCAAAAAGTGTCCAAAGAGCAACTTGCGGGGAGCGCAAAACAGATTCCGGCAGCAGATACGCCGGATGGATTATCACGTGAGCCAAGGGTAAGGACAGTACACGGCCTTGCCATAAGCGCGCTGCTGGCGGCAGCCCTATTGGCGCTGTGGGTGGCCTGGAGCGGCGATGGAAATGTCATATTGTTTTATCTGATGAAAGACATTCCCATATATTTCCGGATAGACAATATCGGCAGGTGGTTTGTAACCCTGGTGACAGTGGTGTGGGTGCCTGTGGGGATCTACAGCACTCTTTATATGCGGCATGAGGGCGAGGAAAAGAGATTTTTTGGCTTTTATCTGCTGCTTTACGGTGTGTTAGTCTGCCTGGATTTTGCGGGAAACCTGGTGACTATGTACCTGTTTTATGAACTCATGACACTTACATCCTTCCCTCTGGTGCTGCACAATGGCAGCAGGGAGGCCATCATGGCCGCGCTGAAATATCTGTTCTATTCTCTGTGCGGCGCGTATATGGGGCTGTTCGGCATTTTTTTCCTGCATCGGTTCTGCGGAAACCTGGCCTTTGTCCCGGGCGGGATTCTGAGCCAGGATGTGATAGGACGGCATGGAGGCATTCTGCTGGCGGCAGTGATGCTCATGCTTATAGGCTTCGGCGCCAAGGCGGGCATGTTTCCCCTGCACGCCTGGCTGCCCACGGCCCATCCCGTGGCTCCCTCCCCCGCCTCCGCGGCTCTGTCCGGCATCATTGTAAAATCCGGCGTACTGGCAATCATCAGAGTAGTCTACTATATCGTGGGACCGGATTTCCTGCGGGGAACCTGGGTACAGTACACTTGGATGGTTCTGTCCCTGACAACCATATTCATGGGATCCCTGTTGGCCTACCGGGAACCCATACTGAAAAAGCGCCTGGCCTACTCCACAGTCAGCAACCTCTCCTACATCCTTTTTGGTCTGGCAGTGCTGTCTCCCACAGGATTTACAGGGGCCCTGCTCCATGTGGCCTTCCACGGAGTTGTAAAATGCGGCCTGTTTCTGACAGCGGGCATTTTCCTGTTCTGCCGCAATAAAACGAAAGTAGAGGAATTAACCGGTATCGGGCAAAAAATGCCCGCCGTCCTATGGTGCTACACGCTGCTCTCTTTGGCCCTCATCGGGATTCCGCCCACTGGCGGCTTTGTGAGCAAATGGTACCTGGCCCAGGGCGCGCTGGAGGCCAATCTGGGCCCCTGGAGTTACGCGGGCCCGGTCATACTGTTAATCAGCGCCCTGCTCACCGCCGGCTACCTCCTGCCCCTGGTCACAAAAGGCTTTTTCCCCGGAGAACCCGGCCAGGACCAGGAAAGCGAGGACATTGTCACCGAGCGCAAAAAGCCTGGTGCGGCCATGCTAATCCCCCTGCTGATCCTGACAGCCCTGGCTCTGGTCATGGGTCTGTTCCCCAACGCCCTTATAGAATATGCCAACAAAATTTCCAACATGCTTTTACAATAGCGCAGCAGTATTATAGGAGAAATACACAATGCACATAGCAGTAATGATAACAGTAGTACTGCTGCCCATTCTGGGCGGCATCCTGATCCCCATGCTCCCCTTCCGGGACAGAAGAAAAATGCTCTGGTATATAGAAGCCCTGGTGCTGATCAATTCAATCCTGGTGCTCACCGTGCTCCTCTTCCAGCCGGAAGAAGCCTTTGTCCTGTTCCGCTTTACCGGAAACCTGCGGGTCAGCTTTCACCTGGACGGCATGGGCAAAGTGTTTGCGGCCCTGGCGGCGGCGCTCTGGCCCCTGGCAGCGCTATATTCCTTTGAGTACATGAAAAATGATAGCAACGAGAAAAGCTTTTTCATGTTCTACGTGATCACCTATGGCGTAACGCTGGGAATTGCCATGGCGGACAATATCCTGACCATGTATTTTTTCTTTGAGATGATGAGCCTGGTGACGCTGCCTCTGATCATGCATACCCGGACCAGGGAGGCGGTGTTGGCCAGCCGTCGCTACTTGTACTATATGCTGGGCGGTGCGGCCTTTGCTTTTATCGGCATGATCTTTATCCTGTCCTATGGAACCACCTCCACATTCGTGCCGGGAGGTGTGCTGGATCTTAACAAAATAGGGGACAAGACCAATATGATGCTTTTGGTGTATGTGCTGTGCTTTCTGGGATTCGGGGTTAAAACTGCCATTTGGCCCTTCTCGGGCTGGCTGCCCAGGGCGGGCGTGGCGCCCACGCCGGTGACGGCCCTGCTTCATGCGGTGGCGGTGGTCAACACAGGCGCCTTCGCCACCATGCGTATTACCTATTACAGCTTTGGAACCGGACTGCTGCGGGGTACCTGGGCCCAGAGCGTGGTACTGCTGCTGGTGATTTTTACCATTCTGTACGGCTGCAGCCGGGCGTTGAAGGAGACCCATATCAAGCGGCGCCTGGCCTGGTCCACGGTGAGTAACCTTTCCTATATATTGTTTGGGGTGGCGCTGATGAGTCCCCTGGGGCTGGCCGGGGCGCTGTGCCATATGCTGTTCCACTCTTTTATGAAGATCGGCTCTTTTTTCTGCGCAGGAGCAGTGATGCATGAGACGGGCCGCAGCTATGTGCATGAGCTGGACGGTCTGGGACGAAAGATGCCCGGAGTCTTTGTAATTTTTACCATATGCGGCATGGCCCTGATGGGTGTGCCGGGGCTGGCGGGTTTTGTCAGCAAATGGCAGCTGGCCCAGGCGGCGGTGGCCAGTGAAAATCCCCTGGCCTGGGTGGGGGTAATGGCGCTGCTGGCATCGGCGCTGCTCACCGCCATCTATATGCTGACAATTTCGGTGAGAGCCTTTTTCCCGGGAAAAGAATTTGACTATGACACAGTTCCCGATGTGAGTGATCCGGGGTGGATGATGCTTTTGCCCCTGGTGATATTTGTGGCGGTGATTGTGCTTTTCGGGCTGCATTCCCAACCCTTTGTGGAATATCTGCAGAGTGTGGCATCGTCTATGCCAACATAGGATAGGGTAAAAGGAAAACGGAAGCCTTCGTAAGTATAAGCGGACTAAGGGAGAGGAGCGGCTATGATAGAGCAGGGTATACAATGGCGCGATATGGCGGATATGGCAAACAGGGTGTTCAGTCCCGGCGGTGTGGCGCAGACGCAAGCTGCATCAGGCGGTAATTTCAGTCTGGCCGTCCTGGTATTTTTGCCCTTTTTGATGGGACTTGCGGTATACGGAGCAGGCCGGGCAGGCGGCAGAGAGCGGCATGGCCGGGATATCTCCCGGGCCGGACGCATTCTGGCCGTCTGTACCGTGACAGGGGAACTGCTGCTGGCCCTTCTGCTGGCAGGCGTATTTTACCGGGATTCACGGATCATGCCGCTGCACCTGTATGAGGCCGCAGAGATGACCCTGGAATATACGATCCCCGCTGTCTGTGGCTTTGGACTGCATTTTTCCATGGACGGACTGCGGCTGATCTATGGGGTGGTGGCAGCGCTGATGTGGTTCATGACCACATTGCTGTCGGGGGAATATTTCGCCCATCATCGGCATGTGAGCCGCTTTTACCTGTTTCTGCTGTGGACCCTTGGGGCCACTATGGGCGTGTTCTTGTCGGCGGATCTTATGACTACCTTTATCTTTTTTGAAATAATGTCTTTTACCTCCTATGTGTGGGTGGCCCAGGAGGAAAACGAGCCCTCCCTGCGGGCGGCGGGAACCTATCTGGCGGTGGCGGTTCTGGGGGGACTGGTTATGCTGATGGGCATTTTCCTGTTGTATCATGAGTTTGGCACTCTGGAGATCGCCGGGCTTGCCGCGGCGGCGGGGGACTGTGAAAATAAGGAGATTTTGTATGCCGCAGGCGTCTGTATGCTGGTGGGTTTTGGGGCCAAGGCCGGGGCGTTTCCCCTGCATATCTGGCTGCCCAAGGCCCATCCCGTGGCGCCGGCTCCCGCCTCCGCCCTGCTGTCAGGAATTCTGACCAAGACGGGAATCTATGGGATATTGATTTTAAGCTGCCAGCTGTTTGCCCATGAGGATGAATGGGGAATGCTGGTTCTGGTTTTGGGAGTTGTCACCATGGCGTTGGGGGCGGTGCTGGCGGTATTTTCTCTGGATCTAAAGCGGACTCTGGCCTGCTCTTCCATGTCCCAGATCGGCTTTATCCTGGTGGGGATCGGTATGCAGGGCCTGCTGGGAGAGGAAAACGCCCTGGCGGTCCATGGGACGCTGCTGCATATGGTAAATCATTCCCTGATCAAGCTGGTGTTGTTTATGGCGGCGGGGGTCATCTATTTTAATGTGCATGAACTGGACTTGAATGTGCTTCGGGGCTATGGGAGGAAAAAGCCGCTGCTGAAAGGAATTTTCCTGACGGGAGCGCTGGCCATGGGGGGAATGCCGCTGTTTGCCGGATATGTAAGCAAGACACTATTGCATGAGAGTATTGTGGAGTATGGGGGCGGCACTGTGTTTACCGCCGTGGAGTGGCTGTTTTTAATTTCCGGCGGGCTGACAGTGGCTTATATGACCAAACTGTTTGTGGCTGTTTTTGTGGAAAAAAACGCGGATGCCGGGAGGCAGGCTTCTTATGAGGAGAAGAAACCCTATATGAACCGTGTAACAGGCTTTGCCCTGACGGCCAGCGCCGTGATTTTGCTGCTCTGGGGGCTGGCGCCCAAGCTGACCATGGATCCGGCGGCCCGTCTGGGACAGGGCTTTATGGGACTGAAGGAGGCAGGGGAAGAAGTGGCCTACTATAGCCTGGGCAATCTCTCCGGGGCGCTGATCTCCATAGGGATCGGTGCGGCGGTGTACTTGGTGGTGGTGCGGGGAATGTTAAAGAGAGGCTATGTGAATCCCTGGCCCTCCTGGCTGGATCTGGAGGAGCTGCTGTACCGGCCCCTGCTGCTTTCCCTTTTGCCTCTGCTGTTTGGCGTCTTGTGCAGGATCCTGGACAGCGCAGTGGACCTGATTGTGGTGGCGCTGCGCAGGACCCTCTACCGGGACAGTCCGCTGCCCCGGGAACTGTCGGAGGGCAATGCCATAACAGTGGCTCTGGGACATGTGCTGAACGGCATCCAGTGGCTGGGCAACCGCACCTGGAAACGCAGATTCCCCACCAGGAAGGAGTATGTACATCTGCTGGCCATGAAGCATACTCAGTTCAAAGAGGAAGGCTTCATCATCCGCCGCAGTCTGTCCTTCGGCCTGCTGCTGTTCTGCCTGGGTCTGGGGCTGACGCTGGTGTATATTCTGCTGTTTTAGGCGTTCAATATCTGGAGCGTGCTATTATGACAGGCATTACCAGAGTGAGCAAGGAGTCTATTTTCCCGGATTTGAACAACCTGAAGGTCGTGACAACTACCTCGGATAAATATGCGGATTGTTTTGGGTTCATGGAAGAAGTGTTCGCGGCGTTGGATGAATATGGTATGTCCGAACAGAAGCAGCTTAACAACGCATTTCTGCAGGCATTGCTGGCGGATGACGTGAAAGCCATGAACACCCGACTTAAACCCAAGGGGGCGTATATGCATGGGGATGACTATATAGAGATATTTGCAGCGGGCCAGCAGGACGTAGATACCATACTGGCCCTGATAGATGGAGGGGCAAGGACTATGAAGCGGTGGCAGGGATTATCCAGAGCAGAGTCAGTGTCTATCTGGTGGAACAGACTCAATAGGGAACAACCCCTCCGCCCGCAATTCCAGTACCCGATCGCATACTTCTTGGATATACTTCCGGTCATGGGAGACGCTGATTATGGCCCCCGGGAAACTGCGCAGCAGGTCCCGGATCACCGGACCCGACAGAGGGGAGAAATTCCGGGTGGGTTCGTCCAGTATCAGCACATTCCGGTGTTCCATGCTCATCTTTAAAAGCAAAAGTTTGGCTTTTTGTCCGCCGGAGAGATCGCGGATGGCGTGGTCCATCTCCTGGATGGTATATTTCATGCTCCCCAGATAGGTACGGATTTTGGTGATATTCTCTTTGGTCAAGTTCTGCGTCTGCCCTGCCAGTACCATTTCCGACAGGCCCTGCCCGGACGGCTGCTGTTTCCATGTTTTACACAAATATTCCACCGGTGTGCAGTTCAGGGGCAGAAGTTCCTCATAGTTCTGGGGCATGTAGGCGGCCCGTATATCTGTTCTCTCCAGGAGCTGCAGCGCGATGGTCCGCAGGAGCGTAGTCTTTCCCACACCGTTTTTCCCGATAATGCAGACCTTCTCCGGCCCTCTGATCTGCAGGCGGATGTTGTGAGCCAACTCTTTTTCCCCTGCCATGAGCAGCGGCAGTTCATAGTCGATAACCCACTTCCCGGCAGGGATACCCTCTCCCGGAGCGAAGCGGAAAAAGATGGCCTCCTCTGTCTCCGGTCTCTGGGTCATGTTCTCCGCCTGGCGCTCAAAGCGTTTTTTCATGGATTTAACGGAATGCATTTTCTTTTTAAGCAGGGCCGCCTTGCCGGGGCACTGCCTTGATATTGTATCCTGCTGGTACGCTACCTTTTCATAGATTCTGCGGTACTTTTCCTGCTGCTTATCATAGGCGGCTTTCTCTTCCTGGGCCAGCCGCTCCTGCCGCTCATATCCCTCCTGCCAGATTTTTACATACTCCCGGTAGCCCGTGCGGAACACAGTGCAGTGGCTCTCCGTCTTGCGCTTTAACTGTTCCATGTGCAGGATCATGTTGGCGGTGTGCTCCAGCAGCGTCTCGTCGTGGGAGATGTAGAGCACGGGGAAAGTACAGCCGCTTATGAAATCCTCCAGCCATTCCAGGGTGTCAATATCAATATCGTTGGACGGTTCATCCAGCAGAAACAGATTGGGGCGTTTGCTTAGAATCCGGATTAACTGCACTTTTATTTTCTCTCCGCCGGAGAGCAGCCCCATTCGGGCATCACTGTACAGCATACCCGCATCCAGGCCCAGCTTTCCCGCCAGGGAGGCCAGTTCCCGGTAGTCCGCCTCTAAAAAGGCCGGTTCTTCGCTCAAAAATTCATAGATGGTTTTGCTTCGGTCCGCCCCTGCAAGTTCCTGGGGCAGATACCCACAGATCAAATGGTTTTTGATGATCGCTCCATCGTATTCGGCGTAATCCTCCACCAGGGCCGGGTCATACAACAGTTTAAGCAGAGTAGACTTGCCGTTTCCCTCCTCGCCGATAATGGCGGCCCGGTCCCCGGCGTTTAGTGTAAAGGAGAGATCTGCTGCCAGAGGACGCAGATCCTTTTTGTGATGGATATTTAAATTCTTAACCTGTAACATAGGCACCTCCTGTTGGGGTTTGCCATTTTCCACCTGTGTTGCCTGGAAATAGGCAAAAACCCATGAAAAAAACTGCCTCCGGCCATATTATGTAACCGAAAGCAGATCCCATACGTACACGCTATGTCACAGGCGCAGTAACACGGGTTACATCCGTGTTATGCAGGCAGAGGTAAGTATGCCTGTTTTCATAGGATAAAGCAGATGGTCGGATATCTATCAACGGTTACACAAAGAACACAGCTTACAAAATATAAGCCGTAATGCCGGAATCTCTGTGTAGTTACTGTTCATAGATTATTTCCGCACTGCTCATCCTCCTGTTTTTATGTACAGGGGTATAGATATCGTTCCCTCGCAGTTACAGTCTAACACACCTGGCACAAAATTACCAGCAGAAATTTGCAATTGGGGGTTGTCAAAATGCATGAAATTTTTGTTAAAATGCGGTATCTTAAATATATAGATGTATATGCTTTACATGTGGGAATGGAGTTTGGTAAGATATGTGGTAGAATAAAGTGTAGCAATTTGGACTGGAACAATGGGAGGCGGGACATATGAGAGGGAAGCAGGCGGTTGTTGTATACATGGCTGTTTTATCTCTGACAGCCTGTACTTTTTCGCCTGCTGATGTTGTGGAACCATCGAGGGAAATGTCAAAAGCAGAGGCGGAGAAAAAGCAGACGGCGGAACAGGGGGGAGAACAAGGAACCGAACAGGCGGCGGTCCAAGATACGGAACAGAAGGACGCACAACTTCTGGCGCTCTATGAGATCTTTATAAACCAGGAGTACGCAGGCGCAGAGGGCTATGCCTATGTTATCTGTGATGGGGACGGCGACGGCAGCGCGGAACTATATATTGAGCGGGCCGGATCACAGGGTTTTTATGTAAATACATATAAGAACGGGGGGCTTTGCATCCGGTATCAGGAGGAACTTCCCCCTGAGTTCAATGGACAGCTCTGGACAGATACGGAAACGCTGGCCGGGACCCAGAGCGGGGAAATGGCACATTCCGGAATATATGTCTTTGCAAAGAATGAAGACATGGGGGAAAGATACTGGTATCCGAGTGAAACGGATTTCGTGAGGGAAAACGGATTCGGGGAAGTGGATCCGTTCTATGAGTATTATATCCCGGACGGACAGAAGCGCCTGACGCTCTATTATGACGAGGCGACGCAGAAAGGATGCGGAATCCGTTACTATGAGTGGGATCCAAGCACTTTTACGACCACGGGAATGTATGGGTTTGTCTTTGAAGGCTTGAAGGACGGGGGAGAGAGCGGTATTCGGGAAGATTATCTGAAGCCGGAATCTGTTGACGGTGTCGACGGTTCCAATGAAGTAGAAGATTTTACGGAAAATATAGAGTACGACGACCAGGGACGGATCACACATTATGACGCCGCGGGACTTTTGACATTTTTGGCAGATGATAACACGGAACCCGGTATGGTGCTGCGGATTGATTATGAATATTATGACAATGGGAACCTGAAAAGCCGTTTTTACGGGCATAACGGGTATATTTTCGGCACATGGTATTCGAATTGGGACTGCTATTTTGACGGGCAGGGCAGAATTGCGTATGAAGATATTTATATCACACATGGGAGTTGGGACATCTACTATATCTATAAGGATGACACAGAAGAACCGGCATATATTCTGGATTTAGACAATAATTTGGGGGAATGGATACCAACGTTTCGGAGTGGAAGGTGATATAATAGGAGTTTTCTGATGAAGACAGGAAAGATTGTTTGTTTTACAATGATTATATTGCTGTTCTGTGCCGCGGCATGGCCGACAGGCTGTGGGACAGCGGCGGGAAGCGAAAGCAAGGAAGGTATGCCTAAAACAGCCTCAGAGGCGAATGGACCCGCAGCGCCGGTGTCCCGGGATGAGGAACCGGCGGAAACGGCGCCGGAGGATACAGTGATTCATTTTCTTGATCCGGTCATAGAGGCGGAGACGAGAAGAATCCTGAATAAGCCCGCAGGCGATATTATGAAGAAAGAGGTTCTGGGGATTACGGACTTTGGGGTGGACCGGGAATATGAGGACTATGGCAGTCTGGGAAAAATCGGCAGTGTCAGTGGGGAGATAACCACACTCAAGGATTTACAGTGGTTCAAGAATTTAAAGGTGCTGATATTGTCCGACTGTGATCTGGACAGTCTGGAGGGAATCGAGGAACTCACGGAACTTCGCGTTTTGTATGTGCGGAGGAACCGTCTGAGAGACATAGAGCCTGTAAGAAACCTGGAACATTTGGCTTATTTCGATTGCGCTTACAATAATATTGATGATTATTCAGCGTTGTGCAGTCTGACAGAAATGAAAGAGTTGGGGATCGGAGATAACGGTATGGCATATACGGATCTGTCGCCCCTTGAGAATATGACTCGGTTATCCGCTTTATATGCGCCGTTTTGTGGGATAGACGATATCTCTGTGCTGAAAAATATGCCTGATTTGGAATATCTGCAACTGTTTCATAACGACATCAGCGATATCAGTGCGTTGGCTAATCTGGAAAAATTGGATTATCTGGAACTTGGACTGAACAAAATTGAAAACATTGACGCCCTGTCCGGTTTGAAGCGTCTGACCCATATCAATTTAGAGAGTAACCCTATTCCCCAGGATGATCTGGAAAAATACTATACCCCAAAGGAGGAGGACTACTTCGACGTAACTTTTTGTGAGAAAATAAGGGATGATATGCCGGAATTGCAGTTTGTCCTGCGGGTATGTATTAATAAGAAGAGGAGCAGCTACTCCGTGGATTCCATCACGGTTTCCGATACTGCGGACGGAAAGATAATGCAGACCATTTCCATTCCGGAGAAAACTCTTTTCGGTGAGACCAATATTTCTGTATACGAGGAGGATATGGGATTCGAACTGGAGGATGTGAATTTTGACGGTTACAGGGATATCAGGCTGTTTGACACTGCCAACGGAAACTATCGCCTGGAATGGATCTACCTGGTTTGGGATCCTGATAAATCCATATTCGAGCAGGATACACACCTAAATGCCATATCCCTTGCCACCTTCGATCAGGAGAAGCAGCTTATTTATGGAATGGAGAGGGGAAGTGCCTTCGATCACTATTATTCTACCTATCGGTATATAGACGGACTTCCTGTTGAGGTCAAATATGAGTGTGTTGAACATGTATATCAATTTAGTCCAAAACGGATACAAGAATATCTGTCTTCGGCATCTATTGAGACAGAGGCGACGGATTTTAAAGTGGTTCATGAGATGGAACAGGAGAGGAACGATGCCACAGGAGAGATGGAAACACGCAGAGATATATATGAGATATACCCTGAGAACTCCGAAATCTTTGAAGACGATCCATTGTTTTGTGTGGATGTGGAATCGGAGTTGGGGCGGTTAATAACCGGTGAGACTGATTCGTGAGATTCAACGGCATGTGATTTAAAAGGCAGCGAGATAACAAAGGACAGCAGGAAAGACAGCAAGATAGCAAAAAGCTCTTGACAGATTCCCCGAAACAGCATAGACTGGTTCATAACAGCAGAGAGAAAACAGGAGATTCGCATCCGGAGATGCAGGATCTGTGTTTTCTATTTTATTTTACAGTAAAAAAGATGGAGGCATGATATGAACAAATTATTTTACCCGGCATTATTCCATATAGCGGAAGAGGGTAGTTTTAAGGTCCTTTTTCCGGACATTCCGGAGTGCCTTGCGCAGGGGAATGATCTGACGCAGGCGTATGAGACGGCCGTGGAGGCCCTTGGTCTGGCGGCGGCAATTTATGACAGGCAGCGGCGGCCCCTTCCTGCCGGTTCCGATCCCAGGACAATCATACCCGAACGGGACACGTTCCTGGTTGTGATTGAGTTTGACATACTGGCCTATAAAAAGCGAACCAATTCCCGGGCAGTCAAGAAGACGCTGAGCATCCCCCAATGGATGAACGAGGCCGCTATGGCTATGGATGTAAATTTCTCCCAGGTGCTTCAGGAAGCCCTTCTTGCGAAAATCCAGGCACAATAGGCTGAGAGCGTATGGGGATAAACAGCCGAAAACCATTGAAAGCCACGCAGACAAATCACTCGAAAATCTGCTGTTCTTCCTTTAGCCTTTTCTTTTTTAAAGAAAGCTTTGTGATTCCGATACACAAAAGCACAAACGGAAGGATACATATTGCGGTGTTAAATAAATATAATGAAAACCCAAACTGCACATAATTACATAAACTCATACATAGATTAAAAAAATTTGGACATATCAGAATGGAGAGCAATGTAATAATATGGTTCATGTGCTTAATGCGGGAACTATAGTCGGAAAACAGATTAAACTGACCGTCGGCAGCTTTCTTGCGGAAATATACCTGGCGAATGCAGGTGCCCACATGCTGTACGCCAGTCTCTTCCAGAAAATGGATGTAATTTTCAGTTTCCGGGTGGCTCAATTAAAACGGTAATTCTACTGTCAGTCGGTTGTATCTGCTGGGCGGGAAATGTATAATAGACCCTATCAGGTAGCACAGGAGGCAGGGTATGAATGAAATAGACAAGGATAAATTTGGCGCCTTTGTGGCACAGCTGCGCAAGGAGCAGAGCATGACCCAAAAGGAACTGGCCCAGAAGGTCTATGTATCGGATAAGGCAGTGAGCAAATGGGAGCGGGGGCTGAGTATGCCGGATATCACACTGCTGATTCCTCTGTCCCAGGCACTGGGGGTCACGGTGACAGAGTTGCTGGAATGTCAGCGGGTGGAAAGGGCAGTCATGGATTCGGATCGTGTAGAGGAGCTGATGCACAAGGTGATAACCTACTCCGAGGAGACTCCCGTGCAGCGACAGAAGAGACGCAGGCAGGAGATGGTATTGCTCGGGGTGAGTCTGGCGGTGGTGACGTTGGAGATACTAGGGCTGTGGATCCTGGGGTACAGCTGGGAACAGATCGGTATAAATCTGCTGAGCTACGAAGGGCTGTATCTCGTGTTCGCCGGATATTTTTGTTTTTTTACCAAGGATAAGCTGCCGGAGTACTATGACGAGTACAAGATTGACGCATATAGCGACGGATTTTTACAAATGAATATGCCGGGTATCCATTTTAACAACCGTAACTGGATACCTATTAAGCATACAGCCATATGGGGAATGATGATCTCCGCCATGGTGCTGCCGGTGATGTATTTCCTCTGCGGTTTGCTGTTTCCTGCTTACTTTATGGAAAGCATTTTTGTGTTTGCCTGTATGCCGCTGTTCTTTATTGCTTTCTTTGGCCCCATATATGTGGCGGCCAGGAGGCATGAGTGAGTTCTGCACAAAAAAGCTGCCGGGAATTAGTCTGGCGGGGCGGCTACAGGCCATGGAGAGTGGAGCGATAACGGCAAACACTATGCATTTTTATGGCAGTTCCTGTATGAGATTGTCTATTGTGTGGGGGCAGTGGCCCTCACGGAGGAATTTATTTTCCGGGGATTTCTGTATCAGAAGCTCCACGCTCTCAGCGGCTCCCACCTGGCGGCGATCCTGGTGTCCTCTCTGGCTTTCGGCCTGTTCCATATCTTTGGAGGCTCCCTGGTGCAGGTGGCTATGACCAGCCTGATCGGGCTGGCGCTGTGTCTGGTGAGACACAAGGTGAGAAACTGTACTACCCTGTCTTTGATTATCGGTCATGGGGTGTATGATTTTCTGATTACGGTGTGGGTGAATGTGTTTTTATAGAGGTGTTTCACGCGGTTTTCCGATTGTCCTCAGTAAAATGAAAAGAAATAGCATCTCTCACATTGCGAGGGCAAGGATGCTATTTCTTTTCAATCAATGCCCAGAAGTGTATCCAACTATCTGTTTTATATTTTAATTCTCCAATTTCCTGATTTCTTTATTCCGATAGGAAACAATACTCACAAGGAATCCGCATACCCCCGTACACAGGAACATTACCGCCATGCCGCTGCCCGCGCCGGTTCCCACCAGTCTGCCCAGCAGCGAGGCCAGGTTCTTGCCTGAGTTCATAAAAGGCTCAAATACATAGTCCGCCAGAACACCGCCCAGCAGGATACCTATGGGAATGGTGCTGTACTGGATGGCGTTTCTCACGGCAAATACACGGCCCTGCATAGTCTCGGGGACTTTCCGGTACAGGATGACATTCTGCGCCGCTACGATGAACGGAATGGGGAGGCTGGCGGCAATTCCCGCAAAGGACCACCAGAATGCGTTACGCCCCAGAGCCATGGTCACATCCCCCAGCAGGAAGGACAGCGCGGCGGAGATATAAATCATGGGGATCTTGTGCCTGCTTTCCTTTTTAAAGGATACCAGAACGCCGCCCAGAATGCCGCCGATGCCCATGCCGGCATTGACAATGCCCAGCGCGATGCTATTGTTGCCGCTCCTTGCCAGGATCATGGGCGACAGAATATTTTCGTAGGTCAGCCTGGAAAAGAAGTTGATCAGCGCCATGGTAAGCATGATATACAAAAGGCCCCTCTCCTTTTTCAGGAAGCGAAAGCCTTCCACCGTACCAGCAAACGGGGATTTCCGGGTCTTTTTTTCCGGCTGATCCGGTATGTGTATATAGAACAATAAAACACAAAAAGCCAGCGCAAAGCTGAGTAAGTCAAGGAGCAAAAGCAGCGAAAGTCCGCCCAGACCATATAATGCCGCTGCCAGCATGGGTTTCACCACCATAATCAAATTGCTGGAAAAGGAGTTCATGCCGCTGACCCTTCCAAGTTTATCCTTGGGCACCAGCCTGCCCACTGCCACTGCCGACGCGGGCTGCTGGAAAGCGGTGGTAACACCCATCACCACATTGATCAGGTAAATATTCCAGATGGAAAGCTGTCCTGTCACCAGAAGCAGCATAACGCTCAGGGTTCCCAGAGCGGCCATGCTGTCCGAGACTAACATGATTGCCTTCTTGCTGTGGCTGTCCACAAAAGCTCCCACAAACATGCTCACCAGAATATAGGGCACATAATCGCAAAAAGACATCAGGGAGACGGACAGTGCGGACCGGCTCTGCTCATAGGCCCACAGGATCAGCGCAAAAGAAGTCATGGAACTGCCCAGCTGGGATACACACTGACTCAGCCATAATACAATATATTTTTTATAATTATCCATTGAATTTTCCTCCAGATTGAATCCCGTATCCGCTCCTGCAATACAGTTTCCGGCGGATACCGTTTTATATTATGAACGATATCGGAGTACAAAATCCAATGTTGGACGACGCTTTATCTCTGTACAAAATTCGTCCTCTCATCAGACTTTGTACAGAGATCACAGCTTAAATCAATGTTCATATGGCACAGCATATATTTCACCTCCCATATAGAGTCTGCAGCTACTCACCTAGTATAGCACAGATTTGGCGATACTGCCACTGGCAAAATCAGAAGTCAAACATAAAAAAAGCGCCGCTGCCGGATTCCACAAAAAACAGTAGATTTCTAATAGAAAATGAATTATAATACAGAAGAATACTAACATTACATATTTTACTGTAGATTAGCGGTGGTATCTGTGATAAGACGAAAATTTATAAGCACAAGAGCAATAAAGCAGGGCATGGTGATTGACCAGGCCATCATAGACAGGAGCGGGCGTATTTTGATTGCCCGCAAGACGACTTTGGACGAGTTCCTGATCGATGCCCTGCAGAAGATGAAGATTACCGGTATCTACATCCGCGAGGGCGAGGAAGATCCTGAAATGGACGGCGACATAGAGTTGGCGCCGGAGATCCAGGTGGCCATCGAGAAACTGACAGTGGAGGATCGGTCAAAGGTGAAGTTGTCTGAGAGCGTGAAGAAACGGGTGTCGGAGGGCATCAAGTTTCTTTACCACGATACCTCTGCGCCCAACTTTATCGACACCGCGGCCAACGTCACCAACAGTCTGGTGGGATCCATCATGGATAACGAGGCGGTGGCGCTGAATATAGATACATTGAAATTCAGTGATGAGTATACTTTCCAGCACAGCGTGGACGTGGCGACGATAGCTATGCTGATCGCCAAGAACAGTGATATGTCCGAGGCGGAAATTCAGAAAATAGGTATGGCGGGGCTGCTCCATGACATGGGAAAGTCCAAAATTCCCAATGAGATTCTGAACAAGGCGGGGAAGCTGACAGAGGAAGAATTTGCCATCATGAAAAATCACTCCGTCTTCGGCTACCAGATTCTGAAGGAAAAGGGAGGCATTCCTCAGGAGGTGCTGATGGGGGTGCTCCAGCATCATGAGAAACTGAATGGCAAGGGGTACCCCATGAACGTGGCGGTGGACAAGATCCATCCCTACGCAAAGATTCTTTCAATTGCGGATATTTATGATGCTCTCGTGACAGAACGTCCATATAAAAAGGCATTTTCCCAGCAGGATGCCATAGAGATGATCATGGCTATGACGGACGAGTTGGATATCACGTTTATGCGCAGTTTTCTGGGTATCGTCATCCTCTATCCTGTGAACAGTATTGTCACTCTGAGCAACGGAGAAAAGGCGAAGGTGCTGAAGAATAATCCCCAGTATCCCCTGCGTCCCAAGGTTATAGGACTGCGCTCCGGAAAGGTTTACGACCTGTCGGAGGATATCAAATGTGCCAGTCTGATCATTGAGTGAGGCCCTCCCCGTTGTGCCGCGCATCGGCGGGAAGGGGACGAAAGCCCAGGTCCGGATAGATTTTGCAGGCCGTCCGGGTGTTAGGCTGGATGGGGAATATAGCCTGCGTGTAACCCAGAGATGCCATGATTCGCGGCATACAAACAATCTTGGGATTAGCCGCAAAATAAGGAAAGGCAATTAATGAGGGGGATGTGTGACAGGACAAAATTGTTGGAACTGAAAAAGCCCAGGATGGTGGCGGAGGCGGCCGAGAAACGTAAAGGGCTGAATATTGTGCTGGAGATACTGGTCTTTATCGCTTTATTTGTGGTTTGCAGTATAGCGCAGATGATAGTGGCAACGCCCGTGCAGCTTGTATTGATGTATACAGACCCGGACTATTTGAACGCAGCTATGCATGGGGATATAGCGGGCGCTGTGGAGGCGGCTAACGCGCTGGTGCAGACAGATACCATGACCATTTTGATGCTTTTCTCCAATGCCGGGATTATTCTGGTGACACTGTTGTTCTGTAAGCTGATTCAGAAGCGGAAAGTGACTACGGTGGGTTTCCAGAAGCCGGACATGTGGAAAGAATATCTGACCGGTATGGGAATTGGCTTTGGTATTTTTACGGCGGCGGTGCTGCTCTGTGTGATAACGGGATCGCTGAAGATACAGGGTATGTCTCCGAGTTTTTCCATAGGAATATTTGTGCTGTTTCTTTTGGGCTACCTGGTCCAGGGGATGGCGGAGGAGGTGCTGTGCAGAGGGTATTTTCTGGTGTCCGTGAGCAGGCGCTATCCCCTGGCGGTGGGCATCATTGCCAATGCGGTTCTCTTTGCCGCCCTGCACTTGCTCAATAACGGTATTACAGTGCTGGCATTTATTAATCTGGTGCTCTTTGGCGTGTTTGCCTCCGTGTACTTTGTCAAGCGGGGCAATATATGGGGTGTGGGCGCACTGCATTCCATCTGGAATCTGGCCCAGGGCAATGTTTATGGCATCCGTGTCAGCGGCATCCAGACCAGCTGCTCCGTGCTGTCCTCGGAGATGGTGGCAGGGCGCGAACTCATTAACGGCGGCGATTTCGGCCTGGAGGGCGGTTTGGCAGTAACCATTGTGTTGGTGGTGGGAACTCTGGTTCTGCTGGCAACCAGGCAGCGGAGGTATGTGGAGGATTAGTTACATTTCTTACAGTAGGCTTCAATGGCCCGGTGCGTAAATTCCGCCGTGCCGTCTTCCCCCCGCATTATCAATATTTTTCTTGAATCTGCCGTCCCCGACATACATCCGCCCCAAAGAGGACAGGATTTCATCGGAGCAGGCATAGTAGTGATTGGAGATATGCTTTTGCAGCTTTTCCACCTGTGCCTGTGCGGCCTCGTCAGCCGGGTCGGACTTCTTCATTCTGCCTAACTCCGCTATAATGCTCATGATCCCGATGCCCAGCTGCTGTTCCTGAACCAGGCTTTTGCCTGCAAATTTCTGTTCATACTTCTGGTATGCCTCTGTCTGCCCCCAGGATTCCCTGGCCTGCCGGGCATATTCCTCCATTTCCTGTGTGCCAAATGCATTAAAATCCAATTTACTCACCCCCGCCAGTTCGCTTACTTCGTGAACGGTCATCATGGTCAACCTTGTCTCCTTCCGTGTAAATATATCACTGTACGCATTATGCTCATTGCAGCACATCCGTGAGAGGAAAACCAGCAGATAATGCTTGCGTTCTTTTTACTAAATCTATATAATATGCCTTATCCATTGCTTGAAGGATCAGTATGGCGGACGGGCTGGAGTGAACCGGCGCGGAGAGAGGTAAATATGAGCGTGATTCCCTGTATTTATATCTTTTTACAGATAGTGCTTTTGTTTTTGCTGAGAAAAGTGTTTTTAATGACGGTATATCAGACGGTGGCGGCATATGGGGCAGTCTGCCTGGCCGGACTGGGGCTGATGGCGCTGTCGGACAAGAGTCCCCGCAGGCCATATGGGCTTGCCGTTCTTCGGGACAGTTACCTGATTTTCTGGAGCGGCGTCCATGGCGTCATAGTTTTGGGCATACTTACAATGGGAAGCTATTATCTGACATTGACCCAAATTACACTTGTGCAGATCGTCAATATTTTTCTGGGAATTGCTCTCTACTGGATTTTGTATCTTGTACTGGGAAGGACGGAGTGGGCCATCGGCTGGGGAAACTTCATAATCGGCCTGGTCGGCACGGTAAACCATTACCTGATGCGGTTTCGGGGAGCGCCCTTCCAGCTGTCCGACATCAAGGCGGCGAAAACCGCGGGCAATGTGGTTCAGAACTATGATTTTACCCCCGATATTCTGTTGGCAGCCTGTCTGCTGGATATCCTGCTGTGGTATCTGGTCTGGCGCCAGTATCTGCAATGCAGGAACCAAAGGAGGACAGAATCCGGCGAGCAGGGAGAAAAGAGCAATAGATCTTTCCGCAAAGTAAAAATGCGTATAGGTGGGATCAGAAAAGAAGGATCTCGCTGGAATGCATGGATCATAGCCATTACACTTGTCATAGGCTGCGGATGCGTCAGCCTTCCGCTCATTCGTTTTCATGAAATCTATGCGAATACATTTTTGTTTTCCGAGGACACTTACTTGGCCAAGCTTTTGGCGGAAGCCATGGGAAATGCGCAGTATCTGCCGGAGGACTATGCTCTGGAAGAAGTGGAGAAGGTGATAAACCGCTTTAGGGAGGAGACGGGGAATTTGCCGGGAACGGAAAGCGAAGACAGAAAGTCGCCCAATATTATTGTGATTATGAACGAGGCATTTTCGGATCTGCGGGTCCTGGGGAATCTGGAAACCACCGTCCCGGTGCTTCCCTACTGGGATTCTATTCAGGATAACTGTATCCGCGGGTGGGCCAATGTCTCGGTATTGGGAGGAACTACGGCTAACTCCGAATATGAATTTCTGACTTCGGATTCGGCGGGCGTGTATCCCAATGTGATTCCCTACAACAGATATTTCGGTTATGGAGAGAGTTATCCTGGTCTGGTATCCCTTTTAAAGGATCAGGGTTATGAGACCACGGCCTTTCATCCCTACCTGTCCAGCGGCTGGAACCGCCTTCAGGTATATCGGGCCATGGGCTTTGAACACGTTATTTTTTCTGACGATATAGATGAAAAATTGGACACGCTGCGTCTGTATGTCAGCGACCAGGCGGATTATTCCTATATCATGAGGTTTTTTGCGGAAAAGGAAGCGGGAGCGCCCCAATTCTTTTTCAATGTCACTATGCAGAATCATGGAGGATACACCTATTCGGGAGAAAACTTTGAGACCACCGTGCAGCTGTCCGGGGAGATGCAGGGCAGGTTCCCGCAGGCCGAACAGTACCTCAGCTGTATGAAGGCCAGCGATGATGCGCTGGAGGGGCTTTTTGCCTTTTTTCAAGATTATGAGGAGCCGGTCATTATCGTGCTCTATGGAGATCACCAGCCCAAGCTGGAGGACGGTTTTTATGAGTATGTGACAGGGCAGGGCGCCGCTTCGTGGAGTCTGGAACAGAGGATGAACCAATACAAAACGCCCTTTATTATCTGGCACAACTATCCCACTGAAAGCGTGAATCTGGGGGATGTCAGCGTCAATTACCTGGCGGCGGTGATGCTGGAACAGACAGGGCTTGAGATGAGTGATTATCAAAGGTATACGCTGTGGCAGTTTCAGAGGGTTCCCGTGATCACTGCCCGTGGGGCGAAGGACGCAGAGGGGAAGAGCTATCCGGCAGGCAGTGACACATACAGGGCGCTTACCAGAGATTATCGGCTGCTGATATATAATCATACGGTGGATATAGAGGGACGCAGGGAGGACTTTTTCTGCCGTTAAAAAGGCGTCCAGGGTACATAATCCTAGTCATTTATTTTTTTGTACCATCAAAAGAGATTGATTCATTGCTTTTTCTACCGTTGTATAATATAATGGAAAATGTGTTGGAACAGGGGAAGGTTGAACGCAACATTTTCAAATGTGTGCTGAAATGTTACTGGTGCCGCGGGAACTCGGTTTATTTAATCTTGGGATATTCATGAAGAGGTAAGTTGAAATGAAAGTCAATATGAAAAACAAAACCAATCGCTATCTGATGGTGATTTTTGTGCTGATGTTTATTCTGTGCGGATGTTTATTTTTGCTTTTGATGAAGTATATGATGAATTCCGGCAAGAAGACGACGGCGGAGATCAGCGGTTTTTATATGGATAGAATGAGTACACAGATCATCAAGCATTTTGATACGACTGTAGAAATTAAGCTGGCCCAGGTGGAGAGTATTGTAAAAACCGTTCCTCCCGAGGGGCAGGTTCAAGGCCGGAAATTGATACAGGCTATGGCCGTAAGCGGCGCGGCCAGAGACTTCCAGTTCTTGTGTCTGTTGTCGGAAGAGGGCGAGGTGCAGTTGATCTTCGGCGAAGAAGTTGAGATTGCGGATGAGGAGCCCTTTTTGGATTCATTAAAAGCCGGCGAAAAGAAAATCGCGGTGGCCAATATTCCCAGTACGGATACCACGCTGGTACTTTTGGGAGTTCCATGCGCATATGATATGGAAAACGGCGGAAAAAGCATAGCTATGGTGGCCGGAATTGATGTGGATTATGTCAATAACACGCTTTTTCTGGACAATCCAGGGGTGGAAACCTACTCTCATATCATCAGGAGAAACGGGGATTTTGTAATAAAGAGCGGAACGGCAGTGCTTAACAATTATTATGACCGCCTGCAAAATATTGTGCTGGAGTCGGACGAGCAGGGTGCGGATTATTATATGGAAAAGGTTCATGAGTCCATTGACAACAAAACCCTTTCCACCTTTATCATGTCCACCAACGAGGGAATAAAATGTGTATATGTAGCCCCTCTCCCCTACTCCGAGTGGTATCTGATTACAACCATGTCTTATGACGCAATGGACGGCATCATGCGGAAACTGGATTATAACAGTCTGAGGGCGTTCCTGATGGCAATAATCATGATGTTTACAATCTTTATCGTTGTGTTTATTATGTATCACAGGATTACCAGATTTCAGATGATAGAGATCGACAAGGCCAGGAGCGAGGCCATTCGTGCCAACAAGGCCAAGAGTGAATTTCTGTCCAACATGAGCCACGATATCAGGACACCCATGAATGCCATTGTGGGTATGACGGCCATTGCCACGGCCAATATTGACGATCGTCAGCAGTTGATGAACTGTCTGAAGAAAATAACCTTGTCAAGCCGTCATCTGCTGGGGCTGATCAACGACATTCTGGATATGTCCAAAATAGAGAGCGGTAAGATGACGCTGAACCCGGATATGGTTTCGCTCCGGGAGGCTATGGACAGTATTGTGACCATTATCCAGCCCCAGATAAAATCAAAGAACCAGGTGTTTGATGTTTTTATCTCCAATATTTTGGCGGAGAATGTATACTGCGACGGTGTCAGGCTGAATCAGGTGCTGATTAATTTCCTGTCCAACGCCTACAAATTTACGCCGGAAGGCGGTGAGATTCACGTGTATCTCAGCCAGGAAGAATCCCCTAGAGGCGATGATTTTGTGCGAGTGCATTTCCGGGTGAAAGACAGCGGCATGGGCATGACACCGGAGTTCCAGAAGAAGATATTCGAGTCTTTTTCCCGTGAGGACAGCACCAGGGTGCATAAGACGGAGGGGACCGGTCTGGGCATGACCATCAGCAAGTACATTGTCGATGCCATGGAGGGAACCATAGAGGTACACAGCGAGGTCGGCAAGGGAACGGAGTTCCATGTCATCCTGGATCTGGAGAAAGCCACCGTGAAGGAGGAAGACATGGTGCTTCCCAGCTGGAACATGCTCCTGGTGGATGACGACGAGCAGTTGTGCAGGGAGACGGCGGAGAAGCTGGAGGAACTTACGATTCATTGCGACTGGGCAGTAGACGGCAGGACAGCCATCCGTATGATGGAGGAGCATCACAACCGACAGGACGCTTACCAGATTGTCCTGCTGGATTGGCGGATGGAGGGCATGAACGGCATAGAGACTGCCAGAGAACTCCGCCATAAATTCGGTGATGAAATGCCGATTCTGATTATTTCCGCATACGACTGGAGCGATATAGAGGAGGAGGCGCGGGAGGCGGGGATCAGCGGCTTTATCTCAAAGCCCTTGTTTAAATCCACACTTTACCATGGACTGTTACAGTATATGGGCTCCTCCCAGGAAAAGGAGGAGGTGCAGAAAGCGCCTTCCAAAGATTTCAGCGGTGTCAGAATTTTGCTGGCGGAGGACAATGATATCAACTATGAGATTGCCAATGAACTGCTGACTGCCATCGGGATAGAGATTGAATGGGCACAGAACGGTCAGATCTGCGTGGATATGTTTGAGAAATCCGACAAGGGTTACTATGACGCGATTCTGATGGATATCCGGATGCCGATTATGTCGGGCTACGAGGCGGCCCGCAAGATCCGGTCGCTCACACGCCAGGATGCGGGACTGCCGATTATCGCCATGACGGCGGACGCTTTTTCCGAGGACGTAAAGAAGTGCAAGGAGTGTGGCATGAACGACCACACGTCCAAACCCATAGATATGGATATATTGACACGCTTGCTGGCAAAGTATCTGCACAGGTAAGATAGGGAAGCCTGCGGAACGTAAAATCAGAAGCGAAAGGTTGGTCTGTGTGTTGGCAGGGAGTCTGCAAAACTCTATATAGGAGGTGCTTTATGCAGTACAGGAGACTGGGAAAGACGGATTTGATGGTGAGCGAGATTGGCTTTGGCGGGGAATGGCTGGAGCGGATGGAACTGGAAGGCTGCCGGGCAATCTTCAAAGCCTGTGAGGAACAGGGGATCAACATTCTGGATTGCTGGATGTCTGAACCCAATGTGAGGTCGGCTATAGGGGAATGTCTCAAGGGCAGCAGGGAAAAGTGGTATATTCAGGGACATATCGGCTCAACCTGGCAGGGAGGCCAGTATGTGCGCACCCGTGAAATACCCAAGGTCAAAGAGGCTTTTGAGGACCTGCTGGCCAGACTGCGGACAGACTACATAGATCTGGGCATGATCCACTATGTGGACTCGGAGAAGGAATGGGATGAAATTGTTGCCGGGCCTTTTTTGGAATATGTGCATGAATTGAAAGAAAAGGGAATCATAAAGCATATAGGCTTAAGTTCTCACAATCCCAAGGTTGCCAGGAAGGCGGCGCTGTCCGGCGAGATCGAGATGCTGTTGTTCTCTCTCAACCCCGCTTTTGATCTGGTGCCTCCCACAGAGAATCTGGACGATTATTTCGCGGAGCAGTATGATGCGTCTCTGGCAGGCATGGACCCGGAGCGGGCGGAACTGTATAAGCTGTGCGAGCAGCAGGACGTGGGGATCACGGTGATGAAAGGCTATGCAGGCGGGCGTCTTTTCAATGAGCAGTCTTCTCCCTTCAGCGTGGCGTTTACGCCTATCCAGTGCATCCACTATGCGCTGACAAGACCGGCGGTGGCCAGCATCATGGCAGGTTTCTCCGAGCCCCGGCATGTGGCGGACGCAGTGGCCTACGAGACGGCTTCACAGGAGCAGAAGGATTATGCAAGCGTACTGGCTTCCGCTCCCCATCACGCCTACAGCAAGAAGTGCATGTACTGTAACCACTGTAAGCCCTGTCCCATGGATATTGACATAGCCATGGTAAACAAACTCTACGACCTGGCAACTATGCAGGAGGAGGTACCCGCCTCTGTGAAAGCCCATTATATGGCCTTGGAGAAGAATGCCTCTGACTGCACCCGCTGCGGCAGCTGCGAGACCAGGTGTCCCTTCGGCGTGGGCATCGTGGAGAGAATGGGGAAGGCCAGGGAACTTTTTGCGGACTGATTAGTATATTAAGAGGTACAATGAAAACATTTTGTATTGTTATGGCAGTCGCCGCCTTGCTGGCGATTGCCTTTTTCATCCTGAAATATCATATCTTGATGAACCTGGCGCTGAATGCCAGGTCCAGAAATCTGATGTCCTCCAAGAGCAGTGAGAAGCTTCCCGCCAGAGAAGTGGAGATCCGCAGGCAGATCCAGGAGGATGGGGAGTGGATGGAAGCACTGCCCCGGGAGGATATTGAGATTCTGTCCCAGGACGGACTGCGGCTGCGAGGGCATTATATCCATGCCCAGGGAGAAGCCCAAAGGATCGTGGTGCTTTTCCACGGCTGGCGCGGCAGCTGGACCGTGGATTTCGGCAGTATGGGCAGGTGGCTTCGGGAGATCGGGTGCGATCTGCTTCTGGCGGAGCAGCGGGCACAGGGGGCCAGTGAGGGCAGATACATGGGCTTCGGTGTGCTGGAGCGCCGGGATGTGGCACAGTGGATCCGGTGTCTGGAACAGGAACGCCGCAATACGCTGCCCGTGTATCTGGGTGGTGTGTCCATGGGGGCCGCCACGGTGCTGATGGCGGCGGGGGATCCTCTGCCGGATTTCGTGAAAGGTGTGCTGGCGGACTGCGGCTTCACCAGCCCCTATGAAATGCTCTATGAGGTGGGGCGGAAATCACTGTATATGCTGGAACACCCCTCTATGGATTATGTGAATCTAATTATAAAGCGGTATGCCGGTTTTGGCATAAAGGAATACTCTACCCTGGAAGCTATGAGAAAGACGAAACTGCCGATATTCTTCGTCCATGGGCTGGCAGACGATTTTGTGCCCTGCCGTATGACTCAGCAGGCATACGAAGCCTGCGCCTCCCTCAAAGAATTGCTGTTGGTGGAAGGCGCAGGTCATGTGCGCAGTTTTTTCTATGACAATGAAAACTACCGGCGGAGAGTGGAAGCTTTCTTTGGCTGGCAGTAATCGGTATTACAGCTGTGCGCTGCCATTTTGCTGCTGTTCCTGCTGTCCCTTGTCGAAAAGACTTTTGAATTTGTCGGACAGCTTGCAGAGTTTGGCATACAGGTCAAAGGTAATCTCGGTGGAGGGCGCCACCTCCATGTAGGACACCATCATCCGCACCATCAGAAAGCTGTCCACAGAGGCGCTTTTGATTATGACGGCCACCATGATGGAAAGCAGGGCGGCGAACATCCAGTGGATGTGCAGCAGCGCAAAGAGGCCCGAAAATATTATAAAAGGCAGAAGCCATGCCAGAAAAGAAATTACCATTACAGCCAAGGTCATCACCGCTGCGTCCTTGAGCAGCTTTTTCCAGTTCTGGAAATAGATAACCACGCCGTCGGCGGCGCTCTTGAATGCCGACTGATCCTTGTGCAAAAAAGTGTATCCAAGGCAGCACTCGTCAACATAATTCAGCGCGATATGAACAAACACCTGGGCAAAGGAGACAAGGAAGGACACGCCGGGGATCTTGCCCAACAGGTCGTCAATCTTTTGCAGTCCCTTCTG
>Ga0137308_100625_pt1 | contig 52140 bp, 46 predicted proteins | sample Inofrocosms_June_FD_97181 | JGI IMG/M metagenome (GOLD analysis project Ga0137308, IMG submission 97181) | Mouse cecal microbial communities from Vienna, Austria - N-Acetylneuraminic and N-Acetylglucosamine D2O microcosms_June | ecosystem: Host-associated > Mammals > Digestive system > Large...
CTCTCAGTTTGAAAAGGCCGCCGAAATTGAAAAAGCGAAAGCGGAAAGAGAAGCGGCTGAAAAAATTGAAGCGGAGCGTATTGCCGCTGAAAAAGCCGAAGCTGAACGTGTTGCAGCCGAGAAGGCCGAAGCGGAGCGTATTGCCGCCGAAAAAGCCGAGGCTGAACGTATTGCTGCCGAGAAGGCTGAGGCGGAGCGTATTGCCGCCGAAAAAGCCGAAGCGGAGCGTATTGCCGCCGAGAAGGCCGAGGCGGAGCGTATTGCCGCCGAAAAAGCCGAGGCTGAACGTATTGCTGCCGAGAAGGCTGAGGCGGAGCGTATTGCCGCCGAAAAAGCCGAGGCCGAACGTATTGCAGCCGAGAAGGCAGAAGCGGAGCGTATTGTCGCCGAAAAAACCGAAGCTGAAACGCTTAAAGAAGAACTTACCTCGTACTGCGGTACCAATGAAGAAGCAGATAAAGACGAGTCATGTCCCGACCAATGCTTAAATCTTTCGGACAAGGATGATATAATTGATGTAACGGAAGTAAAAAAAGCTATGGAGCCGTCCGAAGCGCAGAGCAAAAGCCGACAGCGGACAATGACACAAAACGGCGCTGCGAACAAAAAGCCGTCATCCCCTCCAAATTTCAACCGCTTTATAAATGAGCACAATAAAAGTCAGTGCAACTGCCCAAACTGCCAAAAAAGAAGGGCGGAGCAGCAGCGTTGAATGAACTTATGCGCCTTATGGCGGACAGCGACAAAAGACTTATAGCTGTTATTTTGCTGGTGCTGATGCAGGAAAACTCTGATAAAGGGTTGATTTTTGCTCTTATTTATATTCTTTTTGCATAGTTTCCGACAATTGGGTAAAAATATTACTGCACCCCCCGAAATAAAAACCTGTTTTTACAAAATTTGTGATTGGATTTTCGGAAAAATTTTATCGAGGATAAACGGGAGAGCCACGGGAATACTTGATATATTTCATGACTTTCCCATCAAGTTCTCCGAAAAATTTGTCGAATTGACGAGCGCGGAGTCTTGTGAAGACAGGCATGAGCTGAGAGGGGGTAAGTAAAGGAACGGCAGCCGCCGTTCAAAACTACTTCTTTTTGGAGGACTACAATGAGTAATAATAAGAATCAGCAGCAGAACAACAAACAGAGCCAGAATAAACAGAACCAGCAGAGTCAGAATCAGCAGAACCAGCAGAATAAGAAGAAGCAGAACGCCGAAGACTGATTGGCGTCCGATTGCGACGAATAAATCTAAACCTTGTTTTGGGTTTATTCATTCATATTTAAAGCGTAAAAGCTTGAAAAAAACTGTGACTCGTTTTTGTGGTCACAGTTTTTTCGCAACGTCTTATACTAATCTTTGAGCAAGGTATAGAAAAATATATTCGTTCCCATTCTTTATTTGTTATTTCATACCTGCTCATATTTTTCTGTTACCATTTTTCGTGTAACTTTTATTTTTCATACAGGGTCTATTATAAATGCTGTTGCCCTGAACAATTGCTAAAGCAGTCCCCTTTACTTTTTGCCGAAAAAATGTATAATATAATAAGAACTTGTTGATACAGAAACATTAAGCGTCTTTTTATGCGTACATGTTACAAAAAAATATACGGGGAAAAGAGAATGGAAACGAAAAAAATACATATAGCGGTTCTTGCGGATATACACAGCAATTTTGAGGCATTTCGGACTTGTATTAAAGAAGCCGAAAAAAGAAATATATGTGATTATATTTTTTTGGGGGATTATCTAGGCGATTTGGCTTGTCCTCAAAAAACGCTCGGATTAATGGCAGAATTAAAAAACAAGTACAGATGTGTTTTCATCAGAGGCAATAAAGAAGAATATTGGATAAACCACCGCAAAAACAAAGAGGAAAAATGGGAAAGCGGAAAAAGCGGCAGCGGTATGCTCTGTTACAACTATGAAAATCTTAAAGATAAGGATATTGATTTTTTTGAAAAGCTGCCAATATCACAACAGATAAATATGGAAGGCTGTCCCGAATTTACGGTTTGCCACGGTTCGCCGTTTAAGGTAAATCAAAGTATGAGATACGATTTTGACTATATTGACGATCTAACCAAAAGGCTTCCCTCCGACCTTACCGTATGCGGACACTTTCATATTGCGGCGGATTACATCAAAAACGGCAAAAGGGTTATCAATCCCGGCTCGGTCGGTGTGGCTCTTCACACTGGAGGCGGAAAGGCGCAGTTTATGATATTGCATGGTGATAGAGAAAGTTGGGAACCCGAATTTTTATCTTTGGATTACAATGTGGAAAAAGCCATTGAGGATATGGACAAAGAAAAGCTTTATTTAAAGGCGCCTTGCTGGTATAAAATCACAAAGAATGTTTTAAAAGAGGGAGGAAAGGATTCTTATGTTACGGTGCTGACAAAGGCACATGAGCTTTATTTTAAGGAAACGGGTAACGATGTATGGATGAATATTCCGGAAGAATACTGGGAAAAGTCTTTGTGGGAGATTATGGGCATTTGATGCTAACATTTGGTCAAGTTATAGACAAATATATGGATGATCAAAGCTTAGTGATATAGATTGGTATTAGTAAACTTTACTTGATACGGTATTGAAAAATAAATACCGTATCTTTTATTTTTATGGTATTTTTTTGCTCTTTTTAATCATATATTTAGTATATAAAACCGTCATTTTGTACAGGTCTGACGGTTGTATGTTTATTGTGTGAAAAATAACGGCATATTTATTTTGGGTTCGCTTGCAGCTATGTGTTAATATTGTGAAAAATATCTTGACGTTTATTTTTGTTAAGTGATATAAAAATGTCTAATTGGTGAAAAATAACAAGAAAGGGAAATAATATATGAATATTCTAAGATACGGAATTGATATATCCTACGCAAACAAAAAGCTTGATTTTGAAAAAATAAAAGAGGGCGGCGTAAGCTTTGCAATTATAAGAACGGGATACCGTCAAAAAACTGACGATATGTTCGAGTCGCATATAAAAAATGCGGTTTCGGCTGGACTTAATGTGGGGGTATACTGTTACTGCACCGCAAAAACGCCTTCCGAAGCCAAGAAAGAAGCGGAATATGCGATCAATCTAATAAGGCCGTACAGGCTTACCTATCCGATCTTTTATGACATTGAGGATCAGAAGGTATTGAGCTTATCCAAAACAAAGCTTACCAACGTTGCACTGTCGTTTCTGGATACGGTCGATAAAGCAAACTACCGCGGCGGTCTTTACTCCAATCCGTCAATATTGGAAAATAATCTTAATAAGGATAAAATTCTGGATAAATACGATTTGTGGCTTGCCCACTGGACCAACGACCCCAATGTCCCCAGCAGATACAATTTCGGGCAGAAAATGTGGCAGTGGGGGGCGGAGCGTATATTTGGCAGCGGAGAAAAAGTGGACTGTGATATTTGCTATGTGGACTATCCCGCAATTATTGCGGCAAACGGGCAGTGGGGAGACACAAAGGAAGACTTTGAACCGAATATTGGCGATATGGTATTATTCAGCGGCGGCTGGCATTATCCGGGCGCGGAATCGGAAACCCCGGTAGGAAACGTGCGTACCGCAGGAGCGGCACAGGTGACAAATATCGCGGAGGGCGCGGCTCACCCCATACATCTTATCGGAGACGGTTCCAACGTATACGGATGGGTAAATGAAAACACTGTTTTTCCCTATTGGGAGGGAGAAACGGCGCGGGCGGCAAAGGCAATTAAGCTTATGGAATCGCCTAAGAACGAAAACGTTCTGACGGTTATACCCGAAGACGGAAGGTTTATTGTTTTCCGAGAATTTAGGAACGGCAGGAGCGGAACAGTGAGAAAGGCCGCTTTTGACGGAAATGTGGGATTTATTCAGGCCGGAGATTTTTATTTGGTGGGAAAATAATACCGTTCATTATTTTGACCGACTGTTATATGAAAATAATACTAATAACCATTTTGACACAGGATAAAATCATAGTCAAAATGGTTATTACACCCGAAACACTGTTAACCAATTAAAAACCATTTTTCCAATTTTTAATTGGTTAACAGTATAAAACTCTCTTCCCTTTACCCAATAATTGACTGAATATAATTGATACATTACATTAGCTTTTTCTAAAAGTAAATCCGAGACAACTCGGTTTCGGGTGTCTCGGATTTGGGTGGGTGTTTTTTTACAGCCCCTTTTTATGACTATACTTCACTTCGGATTTCGGAATACCGACAGAAAAAGTCACCAAACCTTTTTAAGCGCGTTTGAAAGCGGCTTATAAACGGCAAAGGTTATCACCGAATCAATAAGCATTTTTATAAAAGTAAAGGGTATGTTAAAGATAATAAGCGCCTCCCAAATGGTTTTAACATTTGGATTTATCACCTGATACAGCCCCAGAACCACGTCTTCGGGAGCTAAAAGCTGATAGTAAACGGGGTAGCTTATGTAATAGTTTACAAAAAGACTAAGCCCCGCGCTGATTACACAGCCCGCAAGACAAGCTATGAGAGCGCCAATCCTTGTCTTTTTATACTTGTAAATAAATCCGGCGGGCACCACCATGGCAACGCCTAACAGGAAGTTGCAAAGCTCGCCTACTCCCGCGGAGCTTGTGGTGGTCAGCTTGATAATGTTTTTAATCAGGCAAACGGGAATACCCGCCAGAGGGGACACCACAAAAGAAGCTATCAGAGCGGGAAGCTCGGAAAAATCCAGCTTAATAAATCCGGGAATAAGAGCGGGCAGGGGAATCTCAAGGAGCTGTATCACCGCCGCCACCGCCGCCAATACCGCGGTTACCGCTATTTTTCTGATGTTTACGGGAGTTCTTCTTTTTTCTGTTGCTGCTGTTGACATAATAAAATCACCTTTCTGTAATCCGTGTGATTTTGGGTGAAAAAGCCCCCGGTTTTATTGGGGACGCTGTTAAACAAATTTGTTAAAATAACAGCGCCCCCGTAAAAACGGGGGCGTAAATGCTTAATCGGACAGCAATTAAACACTCTGATTCTTTCATCCGGACTATACCGTCGGTATCGGAATTTCACCGATTCAACTGCGTATTTTCCGCGTTTCTGAAAACCGGAAAATACGGGCTCGCGGACTTTACCGCCGGTGGAGAATTTCACTCCGCCCCGAAACAGATTACACTTACATTATATACCGATGCGTTTTTTTTGTCAATAGTTTTAAATAATTTTTTCTATCAATAAACGTCGCTTATCTGATAGGCATCCACAACCTCATATGTGGCGGAAACGTTGCTGTCTTCTCCTAAGGTTATGGTTATGTAAAACTGTATGAGCTGATCCTTCAAAACGGTGCGGCTGATAAGCGCGTCATTGGTAACTATGTCATAAGTATACTGAACCATAACGGTACCCGAACCGCCCTCCAGTGAAATGTCATATGCTCCGGCCTTGTCCAGAAAAACCGCAAGGCTGCTCCCGTCCTCCGCCACTAACGGCACTACTCTGTGGCTTTCATCGCTGAGTCCGTCCGCCGAGAAAATTATAGATTCGTCGGCATTGATAGCGGATTCGGACGTCATTTCCATGCGCAGGTTTTCCACTCGATATCTGGATGAAGTCTGCCCGTCAAAAAGAGTCTGACCCTGCTGTCCCTCTAAGATTGTTCGGTTTTGATCGGTTTTTCTCGTTATCTGAAAAGAAAACCAAGGGTAAAATTCGGGCTTTCCCGATTTAAGCGCCGCCTCTAACAGCTCGTCCTCGGTAAACGCAGTGGTAAGAAGCGAGGAGGATAGCTCCTCCATTTTTTCGGGATCAATACTTGAGCTGTAAAGTCTTTTCGCAACCATCGCCGAGACAGTGGGAGAAGAACTGAGTTCCGTGTAGTCGCAGACATAGGTTATATCGCCGCTTTCATACGCGAAAAATACCACTCCGCCCACTACTCCCAAAACAAGAAATATCAGCAAAATAATTGTTATTTTTTTCATGACGGCTCCTTAAATACAATATAAATTGGTATCCCAAGCGGGCACATACGGATGATGCCTTAAATAAAGCTTATATCCGGAATTCATTTCCTTTACGAAAAGCGGAAGGGTGAAAAGATCCGAGGTGCGGTGATACACCGAGAGAACAAGCCGCGGGCGGTATTTTGATATTGCTTCCGAAGCCCCTTCCAAAGCCTCACGCTCAGCGCCCTCCACATCGATCTTGATAAGAGTCGGTTTTTTCTCCCCTAACATTCTGTCCACGGTTATGCCTTCCACCTTGACCTGCGCGCCTCTTCCGTATTGATTACAGGCGGAACTGTTGCGGCCGCCGCTTTTTCGGAACATAAGCTGTGTGTTTTCATTCCAGGCCGCCGCATTTACGGGGTGAAATATTCCCCGACCCAAAGCGTAGTTACGGCGTACCATACGGGAAAAGTTGCGATAATCCGGCTCAACGGCGTAGATTTCCGCAAACTCCTTATTGGTAAGCCGTAAAAATCGCTCCACCGTATCGCCGTTATAAGCGCCCAGATCCACATATGTCTCTTCCTTGCCTATTTTCAGCAGGGACTCCGCTTCCTCCAAAGGAGTTTCACAGGATTTAAGCAGGCTTATGTCTCCGCTGAGCTTATAATTTATCAGGGAGTCAAAAACCTCTTTTGATTTCTCGTCCGCCAATAGCTTACGCACTTTTTTAAGCTCCGCTTCGTGCTCCTCGGCGTATGTCCCGTCAAATATATCCTCTCCTACCACCGGAACATCCGGGGCGTAAAGCTCGTATTTTTCCGACAACTCATAAAGACGCGAGGTGACCGAGGGGAGATTGCTGCCGAAGCAGACCACTATTATGAAATCCTCATAAAGCGCCTGTATTTCCGACAGCTTTTTTACCTGATAACCCAAAAAGCTGTGTCCGCGCACAAACTCGTCGCTGGCCATAAACTCCTTCGGTTTAATCCCCATATTGTCCATGACCTTCATTATTTTTTCCGCCCCGTCGCCCATACCGTACATAACAATTGGTTTTTCGGCTTCCTTAAGCCTTTTCCAAACGCTTTCGGGTTTTCTTTCAGATTCCATACACAACCGTTTCTTTCCTAAATATTGTTAATATTATTCTACCGTTACCGATTTTGCGAGATTTCTGGGCTTATCTATCGAGCACTGTCTGTCCAAAGCGGTATAATAAGCCAGAAGCTGCAAGGGAACCGCCGTTACCAAGGGCATGAGCAGATCGTCGGTTTCGGGCAGTCTTATTATATAGTCGGCTATATTTTGATTTACATCGGTGCTGTCACGACATATAACCACTGTTTTTGCTCCCCTCGATTTCACCTGCTCCACATTGCTGGCGGTTTTGGGGTACAATGCGGTCTGGGTTGCAACGGCGATGACAGGCATTTCCTCGTCAACCAGTGAGATAGTGCCGTGCTTAAGTTCCCCGCCCGCGTAGCTTTCAGAATGAATATAGCTTATTTCCTTAAGCTTAAGGCTGCCCTCCATGCTTAAGGCATAATCGAGACCGCGTCCGATATACAAAAGGCTGGAAGCGTTCACCAGCTTTGAAGCCACTCTCTGATACTGCTCCTTGCGCTGTATACATTCCTCTATAAGCTCCGGTATACCAAGGAGTTTTTCGGTATATTCCGAACATTTCTCTTTGTTTATGCTCCCCCTCGCATAGGCAAGCCGGAAAGCGAACATATACATAAAGGCGCACTGTACCATATAAGCCTTTGTGGAGCAAACGCTGATTTCGGGTCCCGCCAATGTTTTTACGGACATTTTCGCTTCACGGTCAATGGAGCTTCCCGCCACGTTGACCGCCGCCAAGGTGTCCGCCCCTATTTCCTTTCCCAACTTAAGTACGGAAAGGGTGTCGGCGGTTTCTCCCGACTGCGAGATAATGATCAGCAGGTCGTCTTTGGTTATAAGCGGCTTCCTGTATTTAAATTCCGAGGCGATATCCACCGTTACGGGTATACGGGCTATATCCTCTATGACATATTTTCCCACCATGCCGGCATGCATTGCGGAGCCGCAGCCCACAATGTAAATATTCTTATAATTTCTGAGCATATCGTCGGTAAGCCCGCACTCCTCAAAAGACGGGATACCGTCCGAAATACGGGGGGTAACGGTATTTTTGAGGGCGGTGGGCTGTTCGTGTATCTCCTTTAGCATAAAATGCTCATAACCGCCTTTCTGGGCGGCGGTAACGTCCCATTCCGCAATCTGCACCTTTTTTTCGACCACGTTGCCGTGAATATCGTAAAAAGTGACTCCGTCCTTTGTTACCTCGGCTATTTCTCCCGCTTCGGGGGTGTAATACTCCTTTGTGTACTCCAATATGGCGGTCATATCCGAAGCGATATACATCTCGCCCTTTCCTATGCCTATGATAAGGGGACATTCCCTGCGCACCGCATAAACTTTGTTTTTATGTTCGCGGAAAATGATTCCGAGGGAATAAGCGCCTTCTAACTGCGATATAACGGTGGCAATAGTTTCTATCGGGTTTCCGTTGTAATCATAATCGAGAAGCTTCGCCACGGATTCGGTATCGGTCTGGCTTTCAAAGGAATAACCTTTTCCCATAAGAAATTTTTTTATTTTCCTGTAATTTTCTATAATTCCGTTGTGCACCACGCTGACCCTCGCGTTTCCCTGAGGGTGAGCGTTGATATCCGAGGGTTCGCCGTGGGTCGCCCAACGCGTATGTCCTATTCCCGCCACGGCTTTAAGCGGCCCTTCGTCCTCCAATCGCGGTACAAGGCCGTTTCCTATGGAGCCTTTGGCTTTTATCGTTTTTATTTTTTCGCCTTCAAAAACGGCGATACCGGCGGAATCATAGCCGCGGTACTCAAGATTTTTTAAAGCGTTAACAAGAAAATCCTCACAAGGCCTTTCTCCCACGCATCCAACTATTCCGCACATATAAAATACCTTCCTTTAAAATATTACCCGACAGATAACCGAAGCTAAATTTGAATAACATCCGCCTTAAAATCTGCCGTGTTTAATTATATGCAAAATTTCCCGTTTTTACGTTTTTTGCGTCAAAACGCCGTTTTATTTTAACCGCCACGATTGTTTATAGGCTTGTCCGTATGAGCGTTTACATAGATTTTCAAGCAAATTTGCCGAGAACAAGGAAAATACAGCCATAAGCCTGTGCGGCTTAAAAAAGTCACGCTGAAATCTTTATAAACGACAAAATACGCCGAAAAGACATGTTCTTATACTGTTAACCAATTAAAAATTGGAAAAATGGTTTTTAATTGGTTAACAGTGTTTCGGGTGTAATAACCATTTTGACTATGATTTTATCCTGTGTCAAAATGGTTATTAGTATTAGTAGCAATTACTGTGTGAACAGATCCCGAATCATATAAAATTATTATAGCACAAGTTTACGGGTTTTGCAAGAAAAAATCTTTTTTATTGCTTTTCGATAAATTATTATCCGATATTTCCGTAAAAAGAAAAGGAAAAAAGACAAATAAATTCATATAATCTCTGCCAAATGTCCCTCGCCCATTAGACAACGGGTTTTATAGCTTTTGTTTAAGCTGAGCTTTCATTGCATAATCTTGACAAACAAAGGAAAAAAATGTATAATCTTTATAATGGGATAATTTATCGACTCATATACGTTAAGAAATAAGGTGAATTTTTATATGCCGATACAAGTTCAGTGCTGTGGATTGCTGCTGACGCTCATTCTAATGTTTCTGTACAAAAAACAGAAAACCATAAAGCTCAGAACGGAAAAGGCTTTTATGAGGGCATTCGTAATGACCATCATAAGCGTTTTCGCGGATATACTTTCCTGTGTGGCCATAAGCTTTAATGACAGTCTTCCCGTTTTTTTGGTGAACCTTGTTTGCAAAATCTATCTGGTAACCTTGCTGGGGCAGAGCTTTTTCGCCCTGCTTTATATCTGCACCGACTTATATACGGATAAAGACTCATACAGAAGAAAAATGACAGGATACGGCGTTTTCGCTCTGGCAACGTCCGTTTTGATTTTAATTCTTCCTATCTATATTTATTCCGACAAAACGGAAGGTGTTTTATATTCGTACGGACCTTCCGCTTACGCTACCTATATTTTTGCGTTCCTTACCTTTATACAAACGGTTGTAAAGATGATAAGGGAGAAGGGGAAGCTTACCGCGGGAAAAAGAATGTCGGTTCTGATGTGGCTGGGGGTATGGATGGCCGCGGCGCTGCTTCAGCTTTTCTTCCCGAAAATTCTTTTAGTGGGATTCGCGGGAGTGCTCGGAATACTGGTGCTGTACATCGTGCTGGAAAATCCCGGCAACAATATAGACAGACAGACGGGACTGTTTAACCACGGAGCTTTTTTGCAGTATACAAAACAGCTTTACGACTATAACGTACCCTTTGCCGCCTTGGCCATTGTATTGGAGCACACGTCCTTTAAAAACATGCGGACCGACCTTGAAAGAGAGGTAATAGCGGAAGCGGTAAATTATCTTTCCTCAATTCCGAACGTTTATGTTTTCAAAAACACGGGAACGGAAATACTGATGATATTTCCCGAAAGGGAAAAGGCCGAAGATATAGTGAGGGCTGTCCGCGAACGCTTTGAAACGGGTTGGAGCAAAAACAGGGGAATAATGGTAAATCCATATTGGATATATCTTTCCGATTCGTCCCTCGCCGAGGACGCGGAGGATCTTTTGTACCTTATCCGCTATGTAAAGCAGAACGGGGGAGAAGCGGGCGAAAACAATTTTATTAAAGTGAGCGGAGAGCTTGTCGCAAAACTGCGCGAAGAAAAGGAAACGGAAAAGCTTATTACGGAAGCGCTGAAAAACGATCGTCTTGAGGTGTGGTATCAGCCCATTTTTTCCACAAAACAGCACCGTTTTACTTCCGCTGAGGCTCTGGTGCGAATACGCGACGAAGACGGATTCCTTATCCCTCCCGGCAGCTTTATAGAAATCGCAGAAAGAAACGGCTCCATATTGCAGGTGGGAGAAACGGTATTCAGAAAGGTGTGCCGCTTTCTCAGCGAAAATTCGATTGATAAGTACGGAATAAAGTATATTGAGGTAAATTTGTCCATGGTGCAGTGCGCTTACAGCCATCTTGCGAAGGATTATATTGCCATAATGGAAGAATACGGCATAAATTCCGATCGGATAAATCTCGAAATAACCGAATCCGCTTCCACAAGCGCAAAAAAAGTGCTACTGGAAAACATGAAGGAGCTTATGAAATACGGGGTGAACTTTTCGCTGGACGATTTCGGAACTGGTCAGTCAAATCTGGACTATATTGCGGATATGCCCGTTGAAATCGTGAAATTCGACAAGGGTATGACCAACGCGTATTTTGAAAGCGGAAAAACCAAATATATAATGGACGCCGCCACAAATATGATAAAGGGAATGAACCTGAAAATCGTTTCGGAAGGCATAGAAACCGAGGAGCAGTATAAGGTGATGAAAGAAATGGGTATAAACTATATTCAAGGGTATTATTTTTCAAAGCCGCTCCCCGAAAAAGAGTTTTTGGAGTTTATCGACAGGGAGAACAAAGCCTATTTGGCGGCCGGAGATCTGCCTAAAAGCTTATAAAAAACAAATTATTTCGCCCATTTTGAAAAGCAACCGAAAAAATAATATACCGCAATCTCATGCCATTCCCTTTTGAGGCAATACCGCACAAAGATTGTCGTGCAGACGCGCAGTGAGCTTTTTTGCCAGATTGTCCAAAACGACGCAGGAATACCCTCGGTTTAAAAAAAGGATTGGTATGAGGATAAAATCAAACCACAAAATCGAAAGGAGAAAACGCAGCAATGAATTTAAGCGAAGGAACGAAGCTTAACGGCTTCAAAGTGACCCGAATAAGAGAGGAAAAAGAGCTTAACGGCAGATTGGTGGAAATGTCTCACGAAAAGACGGGAGCCGAGCTTTGCTGGATAGACAACGGGGAGGTTAACAAGACCTTTTCGATTGCCTTTAAGACGCTGCCCGAAGACAGCACAGGCGTTTTCCATATCCTGGAACACTCCGTGCTGTGCGGTTCGGATAAGTATCCGGTAAAGGAGCCGTTTGTTGACCTGCTGAAAAGCTCAATGAACACATTCCTTAACGCGATGACCTTCCCCGACAAGACCATGTACCCGGTGGCAAGCAGAAACAAGCGGGATTTCCTCAACCTCACCTCTGTATATCTGGACGCCGTATTTGCTCCCGCTTTGAGAACAAATCCCAATGTTTTCAGGCAGGAGGGCATACACACCGAGTTTGACGAAAACGGTAAACCTTTATATAAAGGCGTTGTGTTTAACGAAATGAAAGGCGCCATGTCCGATCTGGATTCCATCATTTTCCGCGGAATTAACTCAGTTTTATTCCCCGACAACTGCTACCGCTTCAATTCGGGCGGAGATCCCCGCGTAATACCCGATCTTACTTACGAGCAGTACAAGGCGGTTTACAACAGCTACTATCACCCCACCAACTCACGCATTTTCCTTAACGGCGACGTGCCATTGGAGGAAACGCTTGAGCTTATCGACTCATATCTGCAAAAATACGAAAAGAGCCCCACCGTTCACGAAATAAACAATCAAAAGCCTGTAACCGCCGACGGAACCGACAGCTACGGAATCGCGGAGGGAGAGGACAACGGAAAGAAAACCGTGCTTGTTTTAGCCAAGATAGTGGCGGACTGGAAAGAAAACGAAAAAATACTGGCGGCTCAGGTGTTAAGCGATGCGATAGCGGGTACCAACGAATCCCCGATAAAGAGAGCTGTACTTTCGTCGGGACTTGCGGAGGACTTCTCCTTATTTGTGGAGGACGGCATCGCGCAGCCATATCTTTTGATAGTGGCGCGGAACATAAAGGACGGGGACGAAGGGAAAATAAGGAAGATAATAAACGATGCCGCAGGCAAGCTTATTGCGGAGGGAATTGACAAAAAATCCCTTACCGCTTCCATAAACAGCATGGCATACAAGCTGAAGCAGCTCCCCGAACCTCAGGGAATCGAACGGGCGGTGCTTATACAAAACAGTTGGCTTTACGGCGGCGACCCCATGACTTATCTCGTATACAACGGCACAATTGAAAAGCTCAGAAAAATGGCGGAGGGAGACGGCTTTGAAAAGCTGTTATCCGAGCTGCTGGGCAACGATGAGGAGCTTTCGTCACTTCGTATACTTCCTTCCGCAAAATTAGGCGAGGAATTGAGAGCGGAGGAAGAAAAGAGACTCGAATCCGAGACAAAAATCCTTTCGGAAGAACAAATAAACGAGCTTAAGACGCAAAAGGAAAGCCTTGACAAGTGGCAAACCGAGCCGGACGCTCCAGAAGCGAGAGCTATGCTTCCAAAGCTGCCTTTAAGCGAGGTAAGCGAGCTTCCCGAAATTACAAAGACGGAGGAAAAGACCGTAAACGGCGCCAAAGTGCTTTACCATCGGATTGCCACAAACGGAACCGTTCATATAAAGCTATATTTCCCGCTTACGAATTTAACCTCGGAAGAACTTACCAAAATAACGCTTATGCCCCATCTCTACAAAGAACTGCCCACAAAAAAATACGGGGTGCTTGAGCTTCAGCAAAGAATAAAAACCTATATAGGAAGCCTAAAGTTTTATTTGTCAGTACTTTCCAGAGGCGAGAAAGAAATGTGTACGCCGTGTCTCACGGTAAGCGCGGGACTTCTGGAAGAAAATCTCCCGGAGGCCAAGGAGCTTTTAGAGGAAATAATACTCAACACCGAATTTGATCATAACGACAAGATAAAGGAAAAAGCCGCTCAGGTTGACGAGTCTCAAAGGCAGTCCGCCATGGGAAGCGGACATATTCTCGCTTCGCTTTCCGCCTGCGCGCATTTTACGGCGGCGGACGCGGCGGAAGAAGCCGTCAAGGGTTATTCCGCGATAAACCATATACACAAATTCGTCAAGAATTTCGACGAAACCGTGGAGGAATTTAAAGCGCTGATAAAGCGTGTGTATAAAGAATCCATTATCAGGAACGGTCTTATAGCAAGCGTTACCGACACGGACGAAATCGATATATCCGATCTTATTTCCGCCCTGCCGGAGGGTAAGGCGCTTCCCGAAAAGGCGGGATACAAAACAAAGCTTCCCGCCAAAATGGGTATCAAGGTGCCCAGTCAGGTTTCTTACGCGGTAAAGGGCTATCATCTGTCGGATACGGGAGAAAAGCTCTCCGGAAGTCTTAAGGTATTGGACACCATTCTCACTTACGATTATTTATGGAACAAGATACGCGTGCAGGGCGGAGCCTACGGCGCTGGAATGAGAGTGCCGGGCTACGGAGGACGTATGTTCTGCTATTCCTACCGCGACCCTTCGCCCGCCCGTTCACTGGAAATGTACAACACATTGTCCGACTATGTAAAAGAGCTTTGCGGCGGAGAAGAGGGTATAGAAAACTTTATAATCGCCGAGATAGGAAACGGAGAGCCTTTGAGGGCTCCGGCGGAACAGGGAGCTTATGCGGACGCGCTTTGGTTTATGGGCGTTGATGATAAGGAGCAGATCAGGATCAGAAAAGAGATTTTGGGTACCGACAAGGAGAAGCTCAAAGAACAGTGCAAGGTGCTGGATAAGCTGGCGGATAACGGCGCGGTCTGCGTCGTGGGTCACGAGGCGGCGCTTAAGGAATGCGAAGGGCTGGAGATATTTGAGTTTTGATAATAAAAACGGTATTTTCATATACCTTTGCCAAAGATCAGCATAATATCTGATTTCAGGGGGGAAAATTAAAGCGCAGCTTATATAAAATCAGTCAAGTATGACAGTAAGTCGTACTTGACTGATTTTTTTATCGGATCCCGATTTCTCGTTTATTCTGTATTCGCTGATATAAAAGCGTTGATTAAAAATTTGTATAAAGACTGCACACAAATACTAATACTGTTAACCAATAAAAAATTGGAAAAATGGTTTTTAATTGGTTAACAGTGTTTAGGGTGTAATAACCATTTTGACTATGATTTTATCCTGTGTCAAAATGGTTATTAGTATAACCACTTTTTAAAATATGGGATTAGCAGTATCAGCGTGCCCGCTGCGCCGATTTTCCAATACCGTAATAATAACTTAACATAAGGAATATAAGCGCCAAGGCAATCAACCGCCTTGTTTTTCCTCCGCCCTTCCCCCAGATTATAAGCTTACGGTACAATTTTTCCTTGCGCTCTTCCGACATTCCGCCTATCCCCGCACCGATAAGACTGAAAGTCATAGCCGCCGACATAGACGTTATTCCTACGGCAATGAATATGGAAGTATAGGACTCAACGCCTGTGTTCAAAGGAGAATCGGCGTTCACATCTTTATCCTTACATACGAATGCGTAAACCGAAAATTTGTCCGTTGCGAACGTAATTGTGTCCGCATCGCTGTCAAGATCCTTTAAAACATCGGCTGTACCGTTATGTACACGTATAACGGCGTATTCTATGTCATTCTCCCTCAGCGTTTCGGGGATAACGATTTTTACGGTAACGGCGCGATCCGTATCGGTCAGTTTATAACGGATCCCGTCAATAATCTTGTAAAGATTTATATCGAGATATTGCCATACCTCAAAGTCATCAAGCGCTTCTCTGACAGCGATGCCATCAGATTCGGAAACCGTGTCGATTTTCTCCGCCGTCAAAATAATCTCCGCATTGCTGCCGCTGTCCGTCAATAATCTTTCCCGATTAGTCAAAACATTATTCGCCAGCTCCGAAACACTGTCGCAAAGCTCGATTGTGTAATCCGCCGATTCAACTCTCTTGGAAATACTGCCCGTGCCCACTCCAGCGGCATCAGACGTATCGGAAGTCTGAGCGGCGGTTTCCTCCGGTATAGTCTCCGAGTACGAGCTGACCGGATCAGCGGCAGTATTTGTACTTGTACTTGTTTCGGGAATTACAAATCCCCCATGAAAATTACTGTTTTCCGTGGAAGGAGTAACGGGAGGTTCGGTTTCGCTTGGCGGTGTAACAGGCGGATCCGTTTCACTGGGTGGTGTCACAGGAGTATCTGTTTCGCTCGGCGGCGTAACAGGCGGATTTGTTTCACTCGGAGGTGTAACAGGCGGTTCCGTTTCACTCGGAGATGTAACGGGCGGTTCCGTTTCACTTGGAGATGTAACGGGCGGTTCCGTTTCGCTCGGAGGTGTAACAGGCGGTTCCGTTTCGCTCGGAGGTGTAACAGGCGGTTCCGTTTCACTCGGAGATGTAACGGGCGTGGTCGTTTCGCTTGGCGATGTTTCGGGCGTGGTCGTTTCGGAAACTTCAAGCTTCGGTAATTCCTCTTTCCTCTCATACCCGCAGATTTCACAGGTAAAGATTTTTTCGCCCTCTTTTTCCGTTGTGGGTTCAACAGTAATTTTTCCCTCGTCCCAGTCGTGCGAATTTTCCGAATCGGGTTCTACCGCATCACAATTTTTACATTTTTTCCAATGTTTTTCAGAATCATTCTGCCATTTTTCTGCGTAATCGTGTTTTAGCTTCTCAATAATGGGTTTTTCGTCAAGTTCGTTTTTTGCGTTTTCATCGGCAAATATTTTTCCGCAGCCGTTTTCACCTTCACATACCCAGTGTTCGTCGTTTCCCTTCTCCGTACACGTAGGGGAAACGGCCTCATATTGTACGAGGTTGTGCGTATGAACGCGGAGCTGTACCACGTCGTTTTCGCTGTTGTTTACCTCATACGCGGAATCGTCGCTGTGGAAAAATTTGCTATAATCTGCGTTGTTTGTACCGGTTACATCCACCGGACTGCCATCGGAGGGCTTAATCTCCGTGCTAACCCCTATGTACGCATTTTCCGTAAGTGGACTGGTCTTATCCAATGTTACCGTAAAGCCCTTGGCCAAACATAAATTGTTACTATTATCATCACATATGTTATCTTTTATAACAACGTTTCCGCCTATAGTGGTATTTCCTTCCTTAACATACACGCCTCCGTTAAATTTTGTGCTGTTTTTGGTAATTTCACCGTCATAAATATAACACTCGGATCTTGAACCGATACATAACCCTCCTCCACCATCCGATGGATAAAAACAATTTACTTTGTTTTCTTTGATTTTACCTTTATATATAAAAATTGAGCCGTTTAAGTTGCATACACCCCCACCAATGTTAGAAGTATTTTCGCTTATCTCTCCTCCGTACATGCGGAAAGAGCTTTTGATATCCACATACCCTTCGATATATTCACCTTTACTGCACACGCCTCCACCCATATTATATGATTCGGAAGCTGCCGGTTTATTTCCTTTTATTTTGCCGCCATACATATTAAATGTCATTCTATTATACACACCGTTGCCGAAGTGTATTGCCAAATTTTCGCTGATTTCACCGCCAAACATGTTAAATGTCCCTTGATTGGTAACGCCCCCGCCACAATTGGGGTTGCTTGAACTGTTTCCGCAAATTTTACCACTTCCCACACAGTCGCACAGATTAAAAGTTTTATTTTGTTTTATAAAGATAATACCCGAAACCGTGTTTTTTGCGGATACGGTATGCCCGTTCAGACAAAGGCTTGTTCCGTCGGCAGGCGTCCAGCTTTCGGTAATATTTACGTCCGCCGTCAGATAATAATTTCCCGCGCTCGGCGGCATTGCGCTCGTATCATTCCATGCCGTCCATTTTTCGGTATTATGTCTGGCGTGAACATCGTCCGGACAGTTTTCCGCACCTTCGCAGACGCTGTGGTCATAATGCGTATCGGCATCATATTTCTCATACATTCTTTCAAGCTCCGCGCTGTCGGGCAGTTCCGGCAGGGTTACGGATACTTTTTCGCCGCCTTCGTTATTCAAAAGATTTGTGTTTTCCGCGCTAACACGGGAAAGCGCGGGCATACACATAATTTTAAACCCAATCGTCATTGCCAGAACAAGAGAAACGGCTTTAAGAACCGCTTGATTTACTTCGGTACGATTTTTCATGACAACCTCCGTTATGCGATTTTTTTGAAGCAGTGTCAGCAAAATTAATTAAGATATATTATACTATATTTTTACGGATTTGTCTATAAAAAAAGTGCCGACAAAATTTTTTTTAAAAATCGCTTGACAAACTCGCATGGACGTGCTATAATATATTAGTCGCCAATGAGGTGACGGAGTAAATGCTGGTGTAGCTCAGTTGGTAGAGCAGCTGATTTGTAATCAGCAGGTCGGGGGTTCGAGTCCGTCCACCAGCTCCACTTTAAAAATTCATATAATAAATCGGGAGCGTTCCAGAGCGGTCAAATGGGGCAGACTGTAAATCTGTTGCTTCGGCTTCGGTGGTCCGAATCCACCCGCTCCCACCAGTCGCAATGCGGCTTCTAATATGCTCTCAGAAAACCTGGGGGCATATTTTTATGCTTATTTTTCCGAAAAATCTTTTTGGTAACGATAACACACATCATCTGAAAAATCGTCCTCGGTTTTACCGAGGACGATTTTTCAGGTTGGAAATGGCTTCGTCTTATCCTCAGCTCGTTTCCGTCCCGATTTTTTTGAATTTCCCTAAGGGAAATTCATTTTATACTAATAACCATTTTGACACAAGATAAAATCATAGTCAAAATGGTTATTACACCCGAAGCACTGTTAACCAATTAAAAACCGTTTTTTCCATTTTTTAAATGGTTAACAGTATTACTTAGCAAAAACAAAAAATACGGGAGGCTGACTTCAAGAAAGCCTGCCGGAATTTTTACCTTTTAATCAAAATTTTTTTGGTATCAATAACACGCAAAGGTAAACTTTCATAGGTTCTAAATAAAAAGCCTATGTTTGTCTATATGCGCGGCAAAGCGCGCAGCGCGGTGTTGCCTTAATTGGTTAACATCATTAAATCCACTTAGTCTTATCAAGCTCCGAGACGAACTTCTCCATTTCCTCTTTGGAACGTATGGTATGGGTGTGCGCAATAACCTCTCGTCTGTGGGCGGGAGTGAGTGTGGAAAAGTAACTCATGGCGTCGTTGTTTTTGGACAGCGCCATGCTGAAACCCAAAGGGATTTCGTTGTCTTTTTCGGGTACGGTCATAATCTTTCTTTCCTTTCTTATTTTTTTATACTATAGAACTCCAAAAAAATTAAATAAAATTACAACAGTGCAAAAAACACACAAGCATTGGTGGCGTTGCCCCCGTCCTATGGACTCCCCTGCTTCCCTTTCGGAGTCCGAAAGGGAAGCGGAAAGGACATTTAGTCGCTTCGCTCCTATTTATATTTTTGTTGAATTGCTATAGTATTGTATTTTAACCGAAGAACAGTATTAAAACCCCACCTCCACCTCCTTTACAACGCCTTTTTCCAATCCGACCTTAACCTCGTTCTCCCCCTTTCCCTTATACCTGAAGGTCGCGTTAATTTCTCCCCCACTAATCTTAATCCTTACCGAAGCCCCGTCAAATTCCGCCGGCAGCCTCGGCGCGAAGCTTACGGTGTTCCCTCTTACCTTAACCCCGAAGAGACCCTCGAAAATACATTTCCAATACCAGCCGGCCGCCCCCGTATACATGGACCAGCCCCCGCGTGCGTAACAGTGAGGATTGGTATAAATGTCGGCTGTCATAAAATAAGGCTCCCTTCCGAATTTCCCATCCTTATAGGAAGGATTCAGCATATTAAGCAGCTCGAACCCCCTCTTATTCTGCCCCAATTCAAAGCAGGAAATACAATACCATACCGCTCCATGCGTATACTGCCCCCCGTTTTCCCTTACGCCTATGGGATATGACCTGACATACCCCGGATCCCGTCCGCTTTCGGAGTCGTTGTCAAAGGGAGGGGTAAACAGCTTTATTATCCCGTTTTTCCTGTCCACCAACTGTTCCCAGGCGGTGTTTGAAGCGGTAACGACTCTCTTGGTGTCGGGAAGACCGCAAAGGGCGGCAAAGGCTTGGGGCAAAAGATCAATTCTGCACGCCTCGCTCTCGTCGGAGCCCATTTTTTCCCCATCGTCATAAAACGCCCTCAGATAATGATCCCCGTCCCAGGCGTTTTCCTCTATCGCGACGCATAAATCGGCAATGTTCTTTTCCAACTCCTCCGCATACGCTCCTTCGCCTCTTTCCCTCGCCACGGGGGCGAATTTTCTTCCGCAGATAATATAGAACATGGAAAGCCAGACGCTTTCCCCGTTTCCTCCAGCCCCAACCCGGTTATACCCGTCGTTCCAGTCGCCGCTTCCCATTTTGAGAAGCCCGTTTTTGCCTTTTACAAAACCCTTTTCCATAGCCTTTTTACAATGTCCGAATACGCTTTCCTTCTCCCCGTTTCCCGATACCTCCATAAAAAGCTCGCTTTTATCATTGGGTAGCTGCGGACCGATACAATATTCCGTCTCCATACTCCAGAAATCGCCGCTCATGCCGTCCCCCTCCGTACCCGCGAACACCTCCGCGTATTCGCAGGCGGCATAGGGAAGCCACAGAAGATCGTCGCTGCATCTCGTCCTAACCCCCACCTTTTTACTCATATTACCGCAAGTAAATTCGTGCCACCAGTGCAAAACGTCACCCTCCGGAAACTGGCTCTGACAACAGCGTAAAATGTGCTCAAGGGCAATTTTCGGCGAAAGATACATTATGGAAAGACAGTCCTGAATCTGATCCCTGAACCCGAAGCCCCCGCCGTTCTGAAAAAAGCCCGTCCTTCCCCAGATACGGCAGGACAATGCCTGATGGGGCAGCCATGTGTTGAAAAGCTTATTTAAGTTCCCGTCTGGAGTGGATATTTCAATGCTGTTTTCATAAGTTACTCCGCAGGGCGTGCCTTCAAGCGCCTTTACCGAATTTGACGCTTCGGCTTTGTTTTCGCAGTAGCCTAAAATATAGCGTATCCTCAGCTTTTCCCTCGGCGGCAGTACAATCGGCACTATTACCCCAACCGTTTCCGCGCTTACCCGACCCGTTTCTTCTTCGCACCTTGAAAAGTCTCCGCTTCTTATCTCCTCCTCGGAAAAGGAATAGCGTGCTTTTTTGCTGCAATAAATCACCGCCGCGCCGCCGTAATTGAGGTTTTGGGAATTGGAAATTATCAGCGCACCGTTTTCCGTCTCAGCCACGGGCATGGAACCGTTTACCCTGTCTCCCAAAACGGGCGTTATTTTATAAATGAGGTCAAGCCTCTGTTCGCTGTCCGAGGTGTTTAAAAGAGTGACCGTAAGCTCCTTACCCAATCCCTTGGAATATACCTTAACCGACGTTTCCGATTCGATACACCCCGCCTGCCCCTTATAAAAGCAGTACTGCGGAGTAAATTCAGCCAGACTTCCCCTAATAATATCGTATAGTACGTTCCCGATTTTTAAAAGCAGCATTTCGTTTCCGTTATCCGATATGGGGTCGTTTTCCCATGGAGTAAGCTTGTTTTCCCTGCTGTTCAGTGCCCAGGTAAAACCGAGACTGTTTTGCGACAAAAGGGTACCGAAGCGCGGATTTGAAAGTATATTGCAGCGTATATTCTCCTCTTCGTTTACGATATATCCATCGTCGGTAAAACGGCTTTCCTCTTTTTTGTGGGAGCATTGCCTTATTTTCAGCATCGCCCTCTGCTCCGTTTTCCGGTTTTCCTGCCATAAAACGGCGTTTTTTAACTCTGTTCTCGCCGAAAGGGCATATATAAGCGTCAGTATTTCGGGGGTAAGCTCCGATTTTAAAAACGCCCGTCCAAGACCCATCAAATCCCCTTCCGCCGCGCTCTTTTCCAACCCGTTTTCACACAATATTATAAGCTCGGACTTTACCCCGCAGCGGTCAAGTCCCTGTTTTAACAACACCATTGTTTTCGCTTCCTCTGCCTTCGCGATAAGCAAAGGATAGTCTCCCGATATTGAATACCCCCATAAAGCGTTTTTTCCGAGACGGTTTTCCTTTCTTGCGTTAAGAATAGTTTCATCCTCGGTTTCGCCGTAAAGCAGGGCGGGCAGAGTAAGCGAAGCGATACGCCCGTGAACGGTTGACAGGGATAAAGGCGAAGGCGCAAAGTTTTCCTTAAGCTCCCCGCCCCTGCTCCTTAACCTTAAGGCCGCCTTTTTTGCTTCCTCCGAGCTGTCGGCGTAGCAGTAAAAGAAGGTGATCTTCTTTGTTTCCCCCGCGTCAACCGTCATATCGTCTTTCACGAAAAGACAGGGCGAGGGAATGGCGCGGTCATAGCATTCTCTTAAAAGCGCCTTATCGAAGAACGAAAAAGGCGAAGAGCCGAGACACGCCTCCTTGGAAAAACAATAGGTGAAATCCGCGTCCTCCTCCGAAAAACCCGCAGCGCAGGCCGTTACCTTGTTTCCATCTCTTTCCTTGCGGTAAAAGACAAAAAGCTTGTTCTCTTTGTCATACTCTATTTTCAAGAACAGATCCATGAACATCGGATGAGCGGAATAATCCGCTTCCGCCGCCAAAGTAGGCTCGCTGTAAAGACACAAAGTTAGCTGTTTTTTCGTACGGCTTTTGTTTTTTACGCCAAAGGTGCGTATTTCCGCGTTATGCTCCGCCCTTACCCTCATTTCAAGAACCAGGCCTTTTTCCTCGCTCTTGTACACCGTCTCACTTTCGGAGAAAACCGTTGAAGGCTTAATTTTAAACTTGGGGTGATAAAAAAAGGGATATATTTCGCTTCCGTCGCAAAATCCGTAAAAAGCCCCGTGAGGACGGTCAATATAGCTGCGGGAATCCGTGCAGCCGTTTACCGTGCTCACTCCCTTATAAACGCCCTTAAACATACCGTTAGCGGAGGTAAACAGCGAAAGGCTGCCCCCGCTGAGAGAATTTATCGGAGAGCAGAAAAGCCTCTGTTCCTTGATCTCCTCTTTTTCCTTGGGAAATCTTTCCTCGATCTGATTCGGATCGGAATTCAATATTTTTTCTCCTGCCATTACTTTTTCCTCCGAAAGCTCCTCCGCTCTTTTTATCCTTTCGTCGCATAAAAACAGCTTGGAGCAGATATTGTCCTTTAAAAGATTTGCGGCGCCCGCTATGCTCATTCCCACATGGTGAGCCATATGGCTTTGTATGACCGCAGCCTTTCTCCCCACACGCCGCCTTGTATAATCCACCGCTTCATAAAAACCGTACTTAGAATCTAAAGCTCCTTCTTTTTCAAGTCTGCACAGATTGTTCCAGCTTTCCAAAGGCTCCATAGACAGCGTAAGATAGCTGGAATAAGGGCTTATGACGCACTCGCTGTCCATTCCCCCCTTCAGGGCGGTTTTCTGCACCCCGTGCGCCTTGTACTGATAGTTAAGCTCGCTGTCAAAGGCGTAATAGCCGCTTTCGGAAATACCGAAGGGCGTGTGCCTTCGCTTCTGACAGTGAAAAGCGTATTTCAATGCCTCATAACACATACTCCCCTCCTTTGAGGTAATTAAAAGTTCGGGCATAAAAAACTCAAACATTGTTCCCGTCCACGCCACCGCTCCCGCATAGGCACCGCTTCTCGACATTGTTCTGGAAAGCGCCCGCCAGTGCTCCTTGGGCGCCTGTCCCGTAGCAATTGCGGCATAGCTTAAAAGCCGCGCCTCCGACATCAGCATATCGTAATTGTGGTGGGAAAGCCGATCATTATCGGCGTCGTAGCCTATACTGAAAAGCTTGTTTCTTTCCCGATAGAATTCTGAAAGCCTTGTGGCGTTTATTATAAGGTCAAGCCTTTGTTTAAGGGTAGGAGAAAGCCCGTTTACCCTTAAACACTCCTTTACCGCTATAAGACAGCAAAAAAAGTTTCCGCTGTCCACCGACGACACAAAACCCGATATCGGCTTAAGACTTTTTAAATCGTACCAGTTGTAAAGATTTCCACGCCATTTGGGCAGCTTCTCGATTGATTCCACCGCCTTTTCCAGAAGCCCGGTAAACTCTTCTCCCGTTATTATCCCCAATTCGTACACCGCCGCAGCCGACAAAAGATACATTCCCATATTGGTGGGTGATGTTCGGGGACAAACGCGGTAAACCGGCTTATACTGAACGTTGTCGGGAGGGAGCCATGAGGTATCGGAGCCGATATGATCCTTATAAAAGTTCCACATTTTTTCCGTCTGAAGCAAAAGCTCCTTCTTCGCCGCTTCGTTCAGCGAAGGGGTAAAACTGCTCCTGGGCTTGTCCGCATATATGAAAAACGGCAGAGCCGAACACATCAGCAGAGCGGCGGGAAAAACGGAGTATTCCCCCCGATAAATGCACAAAACCATAAGGAAGGCGGAAACGAGAAAGGCAGGCAAAAGATGCCAGAATCCCCCCATAAACGCGGTTTTTTCAAAAAAACCGCTGGTAGTCCACTGTAAAAGATTTCGCTTTGAAACCAGATTACGCCACATGGTCTTTACCAGCGCGTCCAATGAAACAAGCGCAGCCTTCGACAGCGTCATCACCTCCAGAACCGCCTTGGAAGCAAGCTGCTTAACTTCGCTGACTATCGGCGAATAAAAACGCCTTTTTACGCCAAAATAAAGCCCCCTCACCGCAGAGGATACCAGCGGCGGAATAAAGGGCAAAAGCAGCGACAGGTAGGCGGCAAAGCTCAGAATAAAGCCGTTTCTCACGAAGCAGGACAGAAACAATAAGGCGAGACATAAAACGGGGTGAAGTCCGCGCCTTATATTGTCGAAAAGCTTAAACCTTGTGAGGGACGAAAAGTCTTTTCCAAACATATGCCTGAAATTCTGAAAGTCCCCCCTTATCCAGCGGTGAGCTCTTTTAAAATAAGCCTTTGAGGAGGGAGGAAAGCTGTCGGAAAACTCCACGTCCCCAGCATAAGCCACTCCCGTAAGTCCACCCTCCAGGATATCGTGGGACAGTACCCTTTCGGGTCGGAATTTATCGCAGCAGTCCTTTAAAAAAGCCTCTTTACGTATCAGCCCTTTTCCGCAGAATATTCCCTCTCCGAAAAGATCAAAGTAAAATTCTCCCCCAAAGCTGTCATAGGCGGAAACGCAGCTTACTCCCCCGTTTCCCGCCATGGCACGGGCAAAGGGCGTTTTCAGCGTGGAACCGAGAGTTGAGGTGCAGCGCGGGGCAATTATACCGAAATCCTTATTTAAAGGGTGAAGCGCAATGGCGGTCAGTTCCTTTATGCTGTCCATAAGCGGCACGGTATCAAGATCCAAAGCGGCGATAAACCTGCATTCTCTTAATCGGGAGATATCCCCAAGAACCCGATAAAATCCTTCCTCACCTCCGCAAAGGTATTTAACCAGCTCTTCAATTGCTCCCCTTTTTCTGTCAAAGCCCTGATATTTTCTCATGGTTTTGGAGTATACTCTTTTTCGGAAAATAACGGCGCATTCGGGGAAAATGAGATTTTTAAGCTCTTCCCCCTCCGCAAAAAGCTTTTCGTCCCCCTCCTTCACCTCGCTGTCGGCGGGAGAAAGATCACAGAGGAGACAGAAAAAAATTCCTTCGGCGGGATTTTTAAGCTCGGCGGTTTTAAGCCGCAGAAGCGCGTCCCTTAACCCTTCCTTGTCGGCAATAAGCGCTGACATAACGCAAAGGGTAAGCCCCTCCTCCGGCAGATTCTCCCCTATTTCTATCCTCGGAAGCGGGTGGGAACGGGCGAAACGCGACATTATCAGGTCGGAAACAGACTTTACCGCTCCCCATAACGGCAGGAAGCTTATCGGTATTACCCAGAGTCTTGTAAACAGTCCGGTTATTACCGCCAGAGCAAAAGCAGCGCCAAGCTGTATCCATACATAGGCATTTGCGTTTCCGAAAGGGTAAATGTTACGGTAATCCTCTTCAATAACCTGCCCTATGTGAAAATCATCCAGTAAGGCTCTTTTGGTTATCTCGGAGGTGTACTGCCTTTCCTCTATGCCGGTAAGCCTTGAAATAAGAGCGGTTCTGGCGCGGTATTCTTTTCTGGTTTCCCTTGAGGACTTTACGTATACCTCGTCGAACAAAAAAGCCCGATGAAGCGGACTTAGCTCCTCTAAGGCGTTTTCGTCCAGATCTTTTATCCTGTACATTTTATCAAGATAAACATTAGGCTCCCCCCTGTCCGAAGCCGCCTTAAGAACAACGCAAAGCTTCGCCTGCCATATAAGACTGCTCAGTTCCTCCTCGCTTACATAGCGGGTCTGCGACAGGGTATATATAAGCTCGGAAACCGTTTTATCGTTTATGTCTTTAAGCTCGGAAACCTCTTCCCCCAACGCGGGAAGACTTTCGTCGGCGTTTTCCTTATGACTTTCTTTTAAAGTAAAATACATATAGGGGGCGGCTTTTATAAGCCCTTTTATTTCTCTTTCAAAAAGGTGATTTTCGTTTAATATCTTATCCCCGCGGAGGAGCTTTTCCGTCTTTTTTAAACTCTTTAAAAAGATCGTTCCCCTTACGGCGGTATTTGTGGAATTTTTCCGAGACATTTTGTTATTCCTTTCCGTTTGAAAAAATTTTGCTTCATTTATTGTTAGCAAAGCTGTCAAAAAAATGTGTGGGTACAACAAAAACTTTTCTTTTTTGTAAGAATTTGCGAAATTTTTATCCTAACCCTTGCATTTTTTCAATAAATATTATATAATATTACTGCAACTCTTTGATAAAATAAATAAGGCGGCGCACGCCAAACCGTTACAGCGCAGTTTTTACAAGCTGCCGTAATCGCAAAGCAATTCCGCGGTTATACGGAAATTTTCAGAATAAATGCCTATAAACCTATAAAGAGGAGTACAACAGTATAATGGCAACAAAAAAGAAAAAGAAAAACGGAATAAACGCAGCTTCGCTTATTATAACCTTAACGGCGGTAATATTGGCGGTAGTCGCGATAATATTTCTGATCAAAACTACCGGCTCCGACGAAGAAACAGAAACAACTCCCGCAGAGTCCAATTCCACCGAGTTTCAAGCGACACAGGAGTTGGTAGACGCCACACAGCAGGCAGCCTATGACCTGCTCCCAAAAAATTATAAGGTGTTCCAATATCTTACCCGAGGAATGACCCACGAAGACGAGCCCTACGGAAACCTCCCCGAAGACGGCTTCTATACCTGCGTAAGCGACGAATTCAATAATTTTGAAGATTTCAGCAATTATATAAAGGAAATATATACCGAAAAGACGGCCGAAAAACTGCTTACCGATCCATTCGGAAACGGTCCCGTTTACGGCGTTGACGATACGGGCGCTTTGGGTCTTTCCTCAGAATTCGTACCGAGCGAGGAAGAAGGTCTTTCCTGGGCGGACGTACACTTCATCTGCACCCCTGTTTCCGAAACCGAGTGCAATGTCAAAGTCACTTTAAAGGACGCTTCCGGCAGCGACGTGGATAAAGAAGTTAAATTGGTTCTCGAAAACGAACAATGGAAGCTGACGGAGCTGGTAGGCTGATGACGGAAGAAAAAGGGAAAGGCGATAAAAGGGATAATCCCTTTTCGGTATACGCGGTTGCGAGCCAAATAGGATTTATGGTAATCCTGCCTTTGCTGCTCTTCATATGGGGCGGCGCGTGGCTGGTGGAAAGATTTTCCCTGCCTCAATGGCTGATGCCGATATTTATTGCCTTGGGAATAATAACAATGATATCTTCGGTTGGAAGTTATCTATTAAAGTTAACAAAAAAATACGGAAAACCCAATGTTCCCAAAATGTCGGAGATACATCACGATACAAAAGATCACGACTATTACGATGATTGATTTAAAAGGATTGATATATAATGAAGCGCAAACCGAAAAACCCCGCCTTTGAGGAATTACGGGATATGCTGCCCACGGCGCTGATAATAAACGGATTCGCTATGGTGGGAATAGCGGTATACGGCATTTTCGAGGGCATAACATGGAGAACCGTGACGGGACTTTTGTTCGGCAACTTTCTTGCGGTGGGAAACTTTATCCTTTTGGGTATGTCGGCGGCAAGCACTCTTACAAAGGCAAACGCAAAAAAAGGACAGTTTTTCGCGAATATGTCCTACGGCGGAAGATATATAGGGCTTTTCCTGCTTCTCGCGGGAGGGCTTATGCTGAACGTTATTGACGCGGTTCCCGCTTTTGTGCCGCTTTTTATACCAAAGGTTCACTATATGTTCAAATATGCTTTTAAGGGCAAAAGCTTTGACGATTTCACTTAAGGCAACACCGCGCATACGCTTGCATCTTTTCCGTCATTTTTGCTCAAAACTCATTGAAATATACCGATATTTCTGCGTTGTTTTAGGCAATCCGACGAAAAAACTGACTGTGCGTCTGCACGGCAATCTTTGTGCGGTATTGCCTTAAAACAGATAATGACAGGCATTTACGGCTTTGCCGTTTCATACCGATTTATAATCAGGCCGTAGGCTTGGTTAAAAATCGCACTCTAAACACTAATTTTTGGTTATCCGTATTATTTTGCCTATACCTTTACCAAAGATTAGTCATATTTAATTTCAGAAAGGCTGTGATTTTTTTATGGGAATGAATCTTTTGGCGGAATCAAAATTTACCGTTAACGGACCTCTTGAGGTGACAACCTTTGATCTGTTCGGTATGACCTTCCATCTTTCGGAATCGGTAGTGGTGGAATGGTTTGTTGTGATTCTGTTGGGCGTGCTGTTTTTTGTTCTTGGGCGCAACCTGAAGGTGAAGCCCGACTCAAGACGGCAGATGGCCGCCGAGTACATTGTGGGACTGTTCAGCGGAATGGTAAATGACACCATGGGCGTAAGCTATAAGAAATATACCCCGTACATAGGCGCTCTTTTCTGCTTTTCCATACTGTCCAGCCTTATGGGACTCCTCGGTCTCCGTCCCCCAACGGCAGACATATCTGTGGTAGCCTCATGGGCTTTAATCACCTTCGTGCTTGTTCAGCGAAACAAGGGCAAGACCGGCGGCGTAAAAGGATATTTCAAAAGCTTTATCGATCCCCTGCCCTTTATGCTTCCTTTCAATATAATCGGAGAAATCGCCAACCCGCTTTCTCAAGCGCTCCGTCACTTCGGCAACATAGTTTCGGGTCTTGTAATAGGCGGCCTTATCTATTTTGCTCTCGGCAACTTCGCCATAGGCCTTCCCGCTGTGTTGTCGCTTTACTTTGACTTGTTCTCATCCTTCCTTCAGGCTTATATATTTGTTACTTTAACTATGAGCTATGTGTCAATGGCAGAGTGCGATTAGTGTTTTTCGCGCCCTTTTGGGCGCGAAAAACACGTTCGATACACTTAGAGTACGCTGTACGCAATCTTGGCTTTGCTGAAAGCATGTATCGAACATGTACTTCGTCTTCTATGTCGATTTATACAGAAACATTGCAAATTGTGACTAATCGGCAGGTCATAAAGGCGAAATAATTACCCCAATACTGATTTTAATTCAATCTATTGTCGATAATTTGAATTAAAATCACACCCGAAACACTATTTTAAATCATTCAAAAATTTTATCTTGTCTAATAGTCTAAAGTATGATTTATAAAATAGGATAAATCCCGAATGTTTTTCCCCTAAAGGGGTTTAACATAAACAAAACAACAAGAAAATAAAAATTTTCAGGAGGAACTTTCTTATGGAACAAGCAATCGTACTTGGCGCTTCCGCAATCGGCGCAGGTTTAGCCATGATCGCAGGCTTAGGACCGGGTATCGGTGAAGGCTTCTGCGGCGGCAAAGCAGTTGAGGCTATCGGCAGACAGCCCGAGGCTTCCGGCGCCATCACAAGAACAATGATCATCGGCGACGCTTTGGCGGAAACCACAGGTCTTTACTCTCTGATCATTGCGATTCTGTTGATGTTTGCCAATCCCTTTATTGGTCAGCTTGGCTAAGAGTGGACTAAATTCTGTTGAAAGGACTGATCATATTGTATATGGAATTACTTGCCGAAAGTAAAACCTATCTCTCCTTCGTGGATATCAACCCCTCTACCATTGTCTTTACGCTGATCAATACTCTTATAATCTTTCTGCTGTACCGTTTCTTTTTACATAATAAAGTAATGGCAATCCTTGACAAAAGGCAGCAGATGATAAACGCCGACTTTGACGCCGCCGACGCGGCGAAAAAGGAAGCGGAGCAAACCAAGGCGGAGTATACCGAAAAGCTTCTTAAATCCAAGGAAGAAGCCGAACAGATCGTTGCGGCGGCAACCAAAAGAGCCGCCGACAAGGAAGCGGAAATCATTGCCGAAGCCAACGCCGACGCCGCACGCATGAAGCAGCAGGCTCAGGAAAGCATCGAGCAGGAAAAACGCCGCGCCCTCAACGAGGTAAAGGATCAGATTTCCGAGGTAGTTGTTTTGGCCGCTTCAAAGGTTTGCGAAAAGGAAATCTCCGAAAAGGACAATGCCGGACTTATTGAAGGTTTTCTTGCCGGCGTAGGAAAAGAGGGCTGATATGACGGGAACGGTTGAAAAAAACTATTCTTTGGCTCTCTTTGACGCTATAAACGAGGAGGGGGAGAATCTTTCCTCGGCGCGAGACGAGCTGAATTCGGTTAAAACCGCCGTAGACGGCACCGAAGGCTTTGTCAAGCTTATGAACACCCCCACCGTATCCAACGAAGAAAAAATATCGGTTATCAAAGACGCTTTCGGCGAAAAACTGTCAAGATGCGTGTACAATTTTCTCTGCGTGATTACCGAAGGAAGGCGCTGGGACAGATTTGATAAGATCTGTACCGCCTTTTCGGAATTGTGCAACGAGAAATTGGGCATAGCGGAGATTACGGTTACCACCGCCTTTCCTCTTACCCCTGCCCAAAAAGAGCAGGTTAAGGAGAAGATGTCCGAGATAATAGGAAAAAACATAGTTATGTCCGAGAAATTGGACAAATCCATAATGGGCGGCATTGTTGTGGATTATGGGGATACCCGTATGGACGGCAGTGTTAAGACAAGGCTTGAAGGCTTGAAGGAAAGCTTTTCTCAGCTTATAGGCTAAAGTCGTTTTTATGAAAGGTGGAATTACAAAAATTATTTATTAATCGTAGTGTTAAATAGAAAAGTATGGTTAATATGCAGTATACAATGAAAAGAAAAGAAAAGAAATAAAAAATATAATCGCTATTGTGTTATGTGTTATAACTGCAATTTACGGTATTCACTTTCTAAGTGCCGAAATTTATGCCGACAGTAGCCCGATTGCAAGCAACAATACATATTACATACGTAATTACTTCACGGGTAAGTACATGACTGTTGACGGTTCTTCCGTAAATTCCAACGTATGTCAGAGAACATTTACAGGAAACAGCAATCAACAGTTTAAGCTGTCTTTTGTTTCCGCAGTGGGAGCGTACTATTATAATATTATTCCCATGAACAATACGTCTTTGGTTTTGGTTTTGGAGAATAACAGCACAGCCAACGGAGCTAATATTAAGGTATTTAACCCAAATCCGTCTTATGCAAGCGCACAGCAATTTAAATTTGTGCAAAATGATGATGGGACATACCGTATTATACCCAAACGCTGTGAACAGAGTTCGCCCAATGAAGCGCTTGAGGTAGCAGGACCAAGTACCGCAGATGGCGCAAATATTCAGATATGGGATTACAAAGACATTGTAAATCAAAAATGGATTATCGAAAGTACAACAGACAGTTATGCAAATATGTGTTGGGATTTGCCATTTAGTAAAACAATAGCAAACAGCACTATTGCTGTTACAACTGGTGGACATCCGTATTTTGATTTAGATTTTGGTGTTGCATATGGTTCCGCTATATATTGTCCTGCTCCGGCAACTGTCAAGTCTGTAGGATCAGTTATTACTGCACAGACAAAAAGCATGGGAAAATATGTTATAGTGGACTTTGATCGCTCTTACAACGGTAAACCGTTAACTGCAAGATTTCTTCATATGAAAGATACTGCCAATTTAAGTGAAGGTGATCATATTTCATCATTTGCATATATAGGGTTTGTAGGAAATACTGGAGACGTTATTCCTCCACCCACTGAAAGTAAGCCTTATAATGGTACGCATCTCCATATGGATGTAAATACAGAAGGACAGATATGGGGGAATTATTTGAATACCAACAATACTATTCCTCCTGAAAAATTTTTCCCAAATGCAAAATTTAGATGGTTCTGATTGGAGTAAGTAATATGAAAAAAATATTTTTTATTATTTTTTCTTTATGTATGCTGTTCTTATCTTCTTGTGCAAAAAATTCCATTGAAGAAAACAATGACGATGTCATTCAGGAAATAACGATGCCAAAGCCGTTTTCTGAAAAGGAAGGTGCAGGTGGCGATTCAGCACATAATTTTTACAGCGATTACGCTTTCAGATTCGGAAATATAGAGTCTACCATATCAAATCTTGTTGACCGTGAAAAAAGCAATGAATGGATAGACAACTGTTTTGCCGAAGCGATTGCGAATCCCGAAGCTCCGGAAAAAACGCTTTTGGATTATATCAAATATTTTGATATACCGAAAGAAAAGCTTAAAGAAGCCGTTTCGAGCACAAATTTACCCGAAGGCTGGATAATATCTCCGTCTGATGTGGATGTGATATATTCCGGCGATGATTACCTTATAAAGCAGACATTTGTAAACGAATACGCGCTTTTTTATAACGGTAAAATTTACAGCGCCGAGTGGCTGTACGAACATTCGCCAACCGACTATATTAACGAAGGATTGCCCTTAAACGAAGTTACGGTATGCCTCGAAAAAATGGAGGATTTTTCGCTTACTGAGGAAGCGATAGCCGCCTTGGAAGCCAAAGCGAAAATGTTGGAAAAGGAATATTCCGAAGCGGAAATAACCGTTTCTCCCGAAGAACCCGAAACCATATCCATAACCGAAGCCCCGGAAACCGACGAACCCGTATCCACAACCCATGCGCCCTGATTTTACTTTTACCGCCGAATTACTGCGGCTTATTTAAAAAATTCCCCGCGGAAAGGAGTTTCCGCAAGACCACCGAAAGGAGGAAGGTCACAAATGGAATTACGCCCCGAAGAAATAACGGGAATACTTAAAAATCGAATTAAAGAATTTGACAGCAAAATTTCTCTTACCGACACCGGTACGGTAGTTACCGTAGGCGACGGCATAGTAAATATCCACGGCTTGGAAAACTGCATGATCAACGAGCTTTTGCAGTTTGAAAACGGCGTTCAGTGTATGGCGCTGAACTTGGAGCAAAGCTCCGTGGGTGCGGTAATGTTGGGTTCCGATGACGACATCAAGGAGGGAGCCACCGTTAAGCGCACCGGAAAAATAATCTCCGTACCCGTAGGCGAAGCACTTTTGGGAAGAGTTGTAAATCCCCTCGGTGAACCTATAGACGGCGCGGGAGCGATACTTACGGAGGAACGCAGACCTATCGAAAAGATAGCCTCCGGTATCATCACCCGCGAACCCGTAAGCGTACCCTTACAGACCGGTATCAAGGCCATTGACAGTATGATCCCCATAGGAAGAGGTCAGCGTGAGCTTATTATCGGCGACAGACAGACGGGTAAGACCGCCATAGCCGTAGATACCATCATAAATCAGAAGGATTCCGGAGTTCTTTGTATTTACGTAGCAATTGGACAGAAGGCCTCCACCGTGGCTACCGTTGTTGAACAGCTTAAGGCCGCGGGAGCAATGGATTTTACCATCGTGGTATCCGCGGCGGCCTCCGAATTGGCGCCCCTTCAGTACATAGCCCCTTATTCCGGATGCGCCATGGGCGAATATTTTATGGAAAAAGGAAAAGACGTATTGGTAGTATACGACGACCTGTCAAAGCATGCCGTAGCTTACCGCGCCCTCTCCCTGCTCCTTAAAAGACCTCCCGGACGTGAAGCCTACCCCGGCGACGTTTTCTATCTCCATTCGAGACTGCTTGAAAGAGCAGCCAACCTTACCGAGGAGTACGGCGGAGGTTCTCTCACCGCCCTCCCCATTATCGAGACTCAGGCGGGCGACGTTTCGGCGTATATCCCCACCAACGTTATCTCCATTACCGACGGTCAGATATTCCTTGAAACCGAACTTTTCAACAGCGGTATAAGACCCGCCGTTAACCCCGGTATCTCGGTATCCCGTGTAGGCGGCAACGCTCAGATAAAGGCGATGAAGAAGGTTTCCGGTTCTCTGAAGCTGGAATATTCACAGTACCGTGAATTACAGGCGTTCTCTCAGTTCGGCTCCGACCTTGACGCGGACACAAAGGCGAGACTTGCCAAGGGCGAGCGTATAGTTGAAGTACTTAAGCAGCCCCAGAGTTCACCTCTTACCGTTCAGGATCAGGTAGTTATCATTTACGCCGTTATCAACAACTATCTTACCGACGTACCCGTTGATAAAACCGCACGCTACCAGAAGGAGCTTCTGGCGGAAATCAACGAAAAGCACGGCGAGATCACCGACGGCATAAAGAACGAAAAGGTGCTTTCACCTGAAAACGAGGAAAAGCTGAAAGCGGTACTCAAGCAGTTTACCGAAAGCTTTGTGAGAAGCCTGTAATTTTATAAAAGGGAGTTTTTGAGAATGTGGATAATGGGAGCAGACGGAAAAGAACTTGCCGACGTAAAGTTCTTTAAAATACAAAGAAATATGGGCAACGGCAAGGATAAAAAATGGGCAATAGTCGGCTATTCTCAGACTACCGCCGCAACCACTCTTACGGGAATTATCTGTGCCTATTTTTCCGATGAGGACAGAGCGATTACAGGGCTTGAAAAGGTTGTATCATTTATTGAGGAAAATCCCGGGAAGGTTATCCGTTTTGACAAATTTTAACATTGTAATTACACCAATATCCATTAAAAAATTCCATATTTTAAGCATTTTTTACCATAAAAAGAAAAAACTATTCATAAAGGCAAAAAGAACAACTTCCTGCATGAAAGGAGAACAGAAATATGAAAAAAGCCGCTTTAGCAATAAGCATAGTAGCACTGTCAATATCGGCGCTTAATCTGGCATTTTCCCTGCTTTGCTTTTTCTGCAAGGAAAACGTTCTGCCGCTTAAAAAATACTACTAAAAGCTAAGAATCAGGCAAGCGCCGAAGCAGCTTAAGCTGCTTCGCACTTTCCTAATACTGTTAAGAGGTGATAAATTGGCATCAGGAAATATGAAGGCGATAAAGCGCCGCATAAAGAGCGTAGGCTCAACCATGCAGATCACCAAGGCAATGGAGCTGGTTTCGTCCAGTAAGCTGAGAAAAGCCAAGGAAAAAGCCGAGGCAGGCAGACCTTATTTTGAAAAGCTTTACGAAATGATGACGGAGATAGCCGAATCGAAAAAGGATTTCAGTTCGCCCTTTACCGAAAAGCGGGATGTAAAAAAACGCCTGTTTATCGTTATTGCCGGCGACAGAGGCCTTGCGGGCGGATATAACGGAAACCTGCTTAAAATGGCGCTTTCCGAGGGCGAAAAGGGAGAAGATAAGCCCCAAATTATAGCTATCGGAAAAAAGACCATCGAGTTTTTTGAAAAACGCGGATTTGACATAGTGGGAAAATACCCGCTGTTGGCCGAAACCGCAAAGACAGCCGACTGCTCCGATATTGCCACTATCGCCATTGAAATGTTCAAAAAGGGCGAGGTCGATCAGGTAAAGATCTTCTACACAACCTTCGTTTCCCCTTTGGTGCAGAATCCCGTTTCCATGGATATTCTGCCTATTTACAAGGACGAAGACAGCGAGGAGATCCCCGGCGTTATCACATATGACCCTTCTCCCGAAGCGGTTTTCAACCGTATTGTACCTAAATTTACAATGAGCTTGATTTACTGCGCTTTAAGCGACGCTTATGCTTCGGAGCAATCCGCAAGACGAAACGCCATGGAAAGCGCTACGGACAATGCCGAAAAAATGACCGAGGAATTAAGCTTGAAATACAACCGTGCCAGACAGGAAAAGATCACCAACGAAATCAACGAGATCGTTTCCGGCGCAAATGCACTTCAATAATGCTGCTCTCAAATTTTATGGCAGTATAATACTAATCCCTTTTTAAGCTTTGGTTATTACGTCACTTTTAAAAAGGATCGGTATAAGAAACTAAAAGAAAGGCATTACGGATATGTCAGAAAACAAACAAAATATCGGCACTGTGGTGCAGATTATCGGCGCAGTGCTGGACATTAAATTTCCGCAGAACAGCCTGCCTGCCTTACTTAACGCCATCGAAATCGACAACAACGGTAAAAAGCTTGTTGTGGAGGTGGCACAGCATATCGGCGACGACCTTGTACGCTGTATAGCTATGGGCAGCACGGACGGTCTGGTACGCGGAACAAAGGCAGTAGACACAGGAAAATCCATAACCGTACCTGTAGGCGAAGAAACTCTCGGACGTATCTTCAACCTGTTGGGCGAAGCGGTAGACAATAAGCCGACCCCCGAAACCAAGGAGCGCTGGGAAATCCACCGCAAGCCCCCTCAGTATGAGGAGCTGGCTGCCTCCAACGAGGTTCTTGAAACGGGAATCAAGGTAGTCGACCTTATAGCCCCTTATCTTAAGGGCGGTAAGATCGGTCTGTTCGGCGGTGCGGGTGTTGGTAAGACCGTACTTATTATGGAGCTTATCAACAACGTAGCAAAGCAGCACGGCGGTCTTTCCGTATTTACCGGCGTAGGCGAGCGTACCCGTGAGGGTAACGACCTTTACCGCGAAATGAACGAGTCGGGAGTTATCAATAAAACCGCTTTGGTTTACGGTCAGATGAACGAGCCTCCCGGAGCAAGAATGAGAGTAGCTCTCTCGGGTCTTACAATGGCGGAATATTTCCGCGACAGAGAGGGACAGGACGTACTCCTCTTCATTGACAATATATTCAGATTCACTCAAGCGGGCTCCGAGGTTTCGGCTCTGCTGGGACGTATGCCATCCGCCGTAGGATATCAGCCGACTCTTGCCACCGAAATGGGCGCATTGCAGGAGAGAATTACCTCAACCAGCAAGGGCTCAATCACATCGGTACAGGCGGTTTACGTTCCCGCGGACGACCTTACCGACCCCGCCCCCGCTACTACATTTGCCCATCTGGACGCAACTACGGTACTTTCCCGTGCCATTTCCTCTTTGGGCATCTATCCCGCTGTTGACCCGCTGGAATCCACTTCGAGAATACTTGCTCCAGAAGTCGTGGGCGAAGAGCACTATCAGGTAGCAAGAGCCGTACAGGGCATTTTGCAGAGATACAACGAGTTACAGGACATTATAGCCATCTTGGGTATGGATGAGCTTTCCGATGAAGATAAGCTGACCGTTGCCAGAGCAAGAAAGATCCAGCGTTTCCTGTCTCAGCCCTTCTCGGTTGCGGAGCAATTCACCGGTATGGAAGGTAAATACGTGCCCCTTAAGGAAACTATCCGCGGATTTAAAGAAATTTTGGAAGGTAAGCACGACGATCTTCCCGAATCCGCTTTCCTTTTCGTAGGTACGATTGAAGAAGCCGTGGAAAAGGCAAAGTCAATGAAATAAACCTATAATCGACAGAGGAGAATATTATGACTCCCTTTAACCTGCAAATACTTACTCCCGACAAGGAATTTTACAGCGGCGAAACAGAAAATCTCATAGTCAGAACCACCGTAGGCGATAAGGGAATCCTGGCAAAACATGAGGACTATGTGGCCGCCCTCCCCATCGGAAAGCTTAAGGTAAAAATAGACGGCAGTTTTCGCACTGCCGCCGTTTCCGAGGGTATAGTAAAGGTGAGTAAGGAAAAAACCGTGGTACTTGTTCAAAGCTGCGAATGGGCGGACGAGATAGACATAGACCGCGCAAAGGCGGCAAAGGAAGCCGCCGAAACAAGACTCAAAGCGGCCGAAAAAGAAGACCGCGAATATCTTATCGCGGAATATAAGCTTAAAAGAGCCATTAACAGGATTGAGGCTTCAGAGCTTAAGTAACGCGGCGTACAATCGGATTTGTACTTATATAAAAAGCTTCCCGTATTTACAAAAAAGGGAAGCTTTTTATATATAATACTAATTCCCGATCAAAGTATAGACAAATTTTGTTGTCGATCGGGAATTAGTGCTTATACTAATAACCATTTTGACACAGGATAAAATCATAGTCAAAATGGTTATTACACCCGAAACACTGTTAACCAATTAAAAACCATTTTTCCAATTTTTAATTGGTTAACAGTATTAGGGTGTAATTCTCAATCATCTTGCAGACCCTGTGAAATTTTGTCTACAAGATAATTGAAAATTACTAAAAAACAAAAAGGGGAAATATAAATTTTACATTTATAAAAATTTATTTGAAATTTATTTTATAATAATATACTGTAAAACAATTATTATAAATAGTTATATTTTATATATATGTAATACTTATTTGAATCGCTATGTGTTAGTGTTTATACAAATTATATAGATAAACAAATATTAGTGATTGGAATACAATATTTAATCAAGTCTACGATTTGATTAAATATTGATATTAACTGATTAAAAGACGGAGCCACATTATAATATTTAGCAACTGCTTCGCCGCCTATCCTACACTAAACTCCTTTCTTCCACCCATTGCAATTTTTTCAGATTTATGCTATACTTATATAAATCAGACCAGAAAGGAGACATACAATGCCACAAACTGCCGCCCCCCTCCGATATCGTAAATTAAACAAGGAAATACAGGAACAAATAGAACACGATCGGGCGAACCATATAAATAACCCTTATAAAGCCAATGACAACGGAGCCGTCCGCCGCGATCCGGAGCGGGATAAATCATCTCTTCTCCGCCCGGCCTACATAAGAGATATTGATAAAATCCTTCACCTCCCATTATACAACCGCTACAATGACAAAACTCAGGTTTTTTCATTTTTCTGCAATGATGATATCACAAGGCGCGGCCTTCATGTGCAGTTGGTGTCCAGAATTGCGCGAAATATAGGAAGACTTCTTGATCTTAATCTTGATCTTATTGAAGCCATAGCCTTGGGTCACGATATAGGTCACACTCCATTCGGTCATGCGGGCGAACGATATTTAAGCGAGATTTTATATACCGAAACCGGCAGATATTTTAATCACAACGTGCACAGCGCAAGAGTACTCGACCTGCTTTATCGAAGAAATATAAGCTTGCAGGTATTGGACGGCGTTCTTTGCCATAACGGCGAGCTTGAGCTGGAGGAATACCGACCCTTACCAGTAAAGGATTTTGAAGATTTTGACAGGCGGTCGGAGAAGTGTTACACCGTAGGGAGAGAAGCAATAGAAAAGCTTGTTCCCTGTACCCTTGAAGGCTGCGTAGTAAGAATAAGCGATATAATTGCATACGTGGGAAAAGACAGACAGGACGCGGTCACCGCCAAGATAATTGACGAAAATACTCCGTTTAGCTCCAATATCATTGGCAGCAAAAACGCGGAAATGATAAACAACCTTGTTGTAGATATAGTAAATAACAGCTATGGCAAGGATCATATTAAAATGAGCAGAGCGGCATATGAGGATCTTAAAACCGCAAAAAGGGAGAATTACGAAAAAATATATCGCAACCCGAAAGCAAACGTATCCTATGACGAAGTAATCAGACCCATGTTTAATGATATTTATTACAGACTGCTGGAGGACGTTCTCAAAAAGGACAAGGAGTCGATTATCTATAAACACCATGTAAATTATATTAAGGAAGGAATGAAGTATTATACCGACCGTTTTGATTACGGGGAAGAAGAACCGAATCAAGTGGTGGCCGACTATATGGCGAGTATGACAGACGACTATTTTGTTGAGCTGTATAAGCGTCTGTTTCCCGACAGCCCGTATAGTATTCGGTATTATTCTTATTTTGAATAAAAAAGTGAAAAAACACATATCCGCCGATTCTCGTCAAAAACGGCGGATATGTGTTTTTCCTTTCTTTTCTTTCTTATATTAATGTTCCACGTGGAACATTTTTTTATTTGTCATTTTAACGGTATTTTCACAAGATATTCTATACATTCCTCAGTCTGACGTTTCTCAAGATCACAGTGAATCCCCGCTGACTTCATAGCCTCCACCGTCTTGTTGAAGCTGTTTATATAAAGCCCGATAACCGTATACGGATTCGTCTTGTTGATAATCTTCGGCTTGGGTTTAAGCTCTTCCTCATATTCAACCAACAAAGCCTCAACATACTTATCCGTCTGTGTGCTGTTAAGCTGTCTGAGATAAATTTCCCTTACCGCCTGTTCCCTTTTGCTTTCGGGAAGTCTTATAACGGCTCTCGCCTGACGTTCGTTGAGGCCGTATTTCAAAACCATTCTCCTGTCGTTTTCTGACAAACGAAGCAGTCTCAGTTTGTTGGCAACGGTGGACTGGGCAATTCCCAGCTTGGAAGCGGCGTCCTCTTGGGTGAGGCCATAGTGATCTATCAGCTTTTTAATTGCCGCCGCTTCCTCAAGATAATTGAGATCGGCTCTCTGTATATTTTCAAGTATCGCCAAAATAGCGGACTGCTTGTCCTCCCTATCCAGTACAATACAAGGAACGTACTCCAAATTTATAAGCTTAGCCGCCCTAAGACGTCTTTCTCCCGCTATAAGCTGATATCCGCCGCCTTCGGTTTTACGCACGGTAAGCGGCTGAACAATCCCATTCTGCTGAATACTTACGGCCAGCTGCGTAAGAGCGTAATCGTCAAAATACTCTCGTGGCTGTGCAGGATTGGGTTCTATAAGGGAAACGGGAATGTTAAGCACATTGCTCACCACACGTTCGGCTTGCTTCTGAAATATAGGCATAATTTTGTCCCCTTTTTTGGAATTGTAATAAAAAGTTCTGTTATCTGTTAACATAAGCTATGATTTAATTATTACACATCCACAAAAGATTTTCAAGCAGAAACTTTCGCGGCAATACAAGCCTATTCGACCAAAAGACCACCACTTCGTGTGATTGCAAGCTAATTAGCAGTGCCCGAAATAGAAAAAAAGAACAAAATATCGAATAATAAAAAAACTGCTCGAAAAGCTTTTATAAAGCAATTCGGGCAAAAATAGCAATAACAATAACCTAAAAATATTAATTTACTTTTACAAATAAAATCAATCTTCTTCCATCTCCGCCGGGAAGCTTATACATAATCTCCCTGTCCAAAGAAAGTGAAAGTTTCTCTGAGGTCCTTTTCACTTCCCCGTCAAGTTCGTCCTTAGCTCCTCTCATAGCCATAAACACTCCACCCTTCTTAAGCATAGGCGCAGCGTACCTTAAAAGAGTGGGGATATCCGAAACAGCGCGCGCAGTTATCATATCAAATCTTCCCTTGTAGTTCACGGACCGACCCAATTCTTCCGCTCTCCCGTGAATTATTTCCTTCGCGCAAACGCCCAGTTCGGGAAGCAAAAGCTTAAGATAATCGATTCTCTTCCGTCTCGCGTCAAGCAAAACAAACTTTAAATCGGGACGACAGATCATCATAGGAATCGCCGGAAATCCCGCTCCAGTCCCTATATCCAAACAATCGGCGTTTTCTTTAAGGGAATACAGTTTGAGGGGAAGCGCCGAATCAAGAAGGTGTTTTTCTATAATCCCTTCCCTGTCGGTAATTGCGGTGAGATTTACCTTTTGATTGTATTCGGTAAGAAATCCGATCATTTTCTCCATTTTCTCAAGCTGACTATCGATTAGAGAAATATCGGCAAGTTCAAATTTTTCTTTTATATCATATGACATTGGATAAAATCCTTTCGGAACATTTTTATAGGGAAAACACAATGTTCCACGTGGAACATACATAGAAAGTCTGTTAAAAAATTTTTATAAATTCAAAACATTACTCACCGAGCAGAAGCAGCAAAACCGTAACATCCGCAGGATTTACGCCGCTTATACGGCTTGCCTGTCCGATATTCATCGGTCTGTACATGTTAAGCTTCTCCTGGGCTTCAAGCCTCAGCCCCTTAACGGTCTTATAATCTATGTCAACAGGCAGTTTTTTCCCCTCTAACTTTTTCATCTGCCTTACCTTTTCGTCCTGGGCGTCAATATATCCTTTATACTTCACCCTGATTTCAATCTTAGCGATAAGCGCGTCAGTGAGAGAAGGAGCCTCATCGTCAAAAGCAGCAAGAGTTTTGTAATCCGTCTGGGGACGCTTTAACAGCTCCATAAACCTTACGCCGGTATTTATGGGAGTCGTTCCCAGAGCTTCAAGGGCGGCGTTAAGCTCCAAGGTAGGCTTAAGAGTGGTTTTGCTTATTCTCTTAAGTTCATTTTCCACACACTCGTTCATTTTCAGAAAAAAGTTGTACTTTTTCTCCTGAAGAAGTCCAAACCTCCTGCCAATATCCGCTAATCTTTCGGGAGCATTGTCCTGTCTCAGCAGAAGCCTGTATTCGCTTCGGCTGGTCATCATTCGGTAAGGCTCTATACAGCCCTTCGTCACCAGATCGTCTATAAGAGTACCTATATAAGACGAGCTGCGGTCAAGCACCAGCATTTCCCTGCCCTGGCAATAGCAGGAGGCGTTTATTCCTGCCACAAGTCCCTGAGCCGCCGCCTCTTCATACCCGCTGGTGCCGTTGAATTGCCCGGCGCCAAACAATCCCTTTATCTTTTTAAATTCAAGAGTAGCGTAAAGCTCCAGAGGATCCGCACAGTCATACTCGATTGCGTAAGCGGGGCGCATTATCTCCACGTTTTCAAGCCCCTTTATAGTGCGGAGAAATTTAATCTGAACGTCCTCGGGGAGACTGGAGGACATACCCTGTAAATAACACTCGTCGGTATCAAGCCCCATAGGCTCAACAAAAAGCTGATGCCGTTCCTTATCCTTAAATCTTACGATTTTATCCTCAATACTGGGACAGTAACGGGGTCCCACACCCTCAATCCGCCCCGCGTACAGGGGAGAACGATGAAGATTATCCAAAATAATTTTATGCGTTTCTTCACCGGTGTAAGTAACATAACACTTTACCTTGTTTTCCAAAGGAAGCTCATTGTCAAAGCAAAAGGGGATAATAGGCTCGTCCCCGTTCTGAACCTCCATAAGGTCAAAATTTACGCTTCTTTTATGAACCCGCGCGGGAGTACCCGTCTTAAAACGGCGAAGAGCAATTCCCTTTTCTTCAAGATCCTTTGTCAATTCAAGAGCGGGGAGCACATTATCGGGTCCGCTCTGATAATTAAGCTCTCCGATATGTATCCTGCCGCCAAGATAAGTACCAGTTGCAATAACGGCGGCTTTCACGTTATAAACGGTGCCGAGACGGGACTTAACCCCCTTTACCTTTCCGTCTTCGGTAACAATTCCCACAATTTCCGCCTGCTTAAGCTGTAAATTTTCCTGAGCCTCAAGAACCTGCTTCATATATGTGTGATATTTAACACGGTCGCTTTGAACACGCAAAGCATGAACGGCGGGCCCCTTTCCGCGGTTGAGCATACGGGACTGAATAAAAGTAGCGTCCGCCGCCCTGCCCATTTCCCCCCCCAGCGCGTCAATCTCGCACACAAGCTGTCCCTTTGCGGAACCACCTATGCAAGGATTGCAGGGCATATTTGCGACGGCATCCAGCGACAACGTAAACAGAACCGTTCTGTTTCCCGTTCTGGCGGAAGCGAGAGCCGCTTCCACACCCGCGTGTCCAGCGCCAATAATCGCTACGTCAAAATCGTTGTTGTATATTTCAATGGTATCGTTCATTTTCGTTTTATCCTTATAATTCTTAATAATTGGGAGTTTTGTTTACCTCGGTAAGCTCCCTTATAACCCTGCACGGATTTCCTGCCGCAAATGAATTGGCCGGCATGCTTCTTGTTACAACGCTCCCAGCGCCGATAACGCAGTTGTCCCCTACGGTGACGCCGCCGCAAATCGTAACATTACCCGCTATCCAACAGTTATTGCCTATCGTAATCGGCTTTCCATACTCAAGATCATAAAGAGAACCGTCCTCCCTTCTTCTGCAAGCCCTTTCGGCGGGATTAAGAGAGTGCATGGCAGTGTACAATGAACAATTAGACCCAAAGAAAACATTGTCACCGATAGTTATGGGACAGGTATCAAGAACCGTAAAATTAAAGTTCGCGTAAAATCCTTTACCTACGGTAGTAAATATACCGTAATCAAACTGAATGGGCGACTGTAAAAAAGCGCCCTCTCCTCGGTAGGGAAGAAGCTGATTTAGAATATCCTCTCGCTGCTTAATATCCGTCTCACAGGTAAGGTTATACTGTTGAGACAGTCTATGTGCGCAAATACGCAACTCCGCAAGCTCGCTGTCAGTGGGGTCGTAAATATCCCCCTTAAGCATTTTTTCTTTTTCGGTAAGCATTGACTCGGTTCCTTTCATATCATTTTCAATACCTCTTATAATACCACTTTTATGCCATACAGTCAAGAAAAAAATAAAAAGAGAAAAGAAAGGCGGACACGGCAAAACTACGCCGTTCCCGCCTTATACTAATTCCCGATCAAAGTATAGACAAATTTTGTTATCGATTGAGAATTAGATTTATACTATTTGAAAACATACTGTAAACCTAAAAAAAATAATTCAAAATATGCGTTTCTGGTTCAATTATAATCGGCATAAATTAAGGCAATACCGTACAAAGATTGTCTTGCAGACGCGCAGTCGGCTTTTTTTCAGATTGTTCAAAACGACGCGGGAATACCGGCGTATTTCAAGGAGTTATGGGCAAAAATGAAGGAAAAGATGCAAGCGTATGCATGGCAGAACGCGCAATGCGATCTTTGCGCGGTGTTACCTTAAAATACGTCACAATACCCATCCCTGCTCCTCAAGCACGCACAACAATCCCTTTCTTGTTCTGAACAGACTGCTTTTTACCTTACTCTCACTTACCCCAAGAAAAGAAGCAATAGCCTTTATACTATCGCAAAAATAATACCTCATCACAAAAATAATCCTCGCTTCCCTTTTTCGCCCCCTTAAATACTCCCCTATCACCTTAGTCAAAGAAAGCAGTTCAGTCCTGTCCTCCGGATCTACCTCGGAACAGCGTGAAGGCACGCATTCCTCCAACTCTTCGAGAGAAAGCTCATACTCCGATCCAATCCGCTTTCCGCTGAACCGCATACGCAAACGGTCAACAGACAGCTCCCTTGTTATCTTCCCCAAAAAATATTTAAGAACCGGCGGATCATGAGGCGGCATGGCGTTCCAGGCCTTGAAATAAGTATCGTTTACACATTCGGAACTGTCCTCGCGGCTGTTCAATATATTCAGAGCGGTCACAAAAAGGTAAGAGGAATACTTTTTTTCTGTTTCCCTGATTGCCGACTCGTCCCGTGCAAAATACAGCTCCACTATCTTTCTGTCATCCATAACTCCTCATTTCCTTTCCACAAATGAAATATGATCACTTAAGATCATTTACCGCGCCCGCAAACAATACCCCGCTGCCGGAAGTTATCATAAACACAAAAGGCCTGTCCAGCACGAAATCGATCTCTTCCTCCGGAGCCATCGTCCCGGTATTTGCCATCATAACGGTAAAAGCCGCGGCAGTACAGCCTTCCTCATCAATAGAAACCCGCGCGGCATGCTGAACCCTATCCACCCATATTGCACCGTACTCATTATCCGCAAGCGGAGAAAAATCGGCTCTTACCGGGTCAAACACATCTCTGACCCCAAGCTCTTTTAATCCCCCGACAATGTCCGTATCCGAAGAAACGTCAAATTTGGGTACGGATACATTTACTTGGATATACTGATTGTTTTCCCAATTTGAAGGATTGCTTACCATTTCAATATATTCACCGGAACTCAACACATCGTCAACGGTTTTCCCCTCATCCGGCAAAATAAACCACATATCACAGCCGTCAGTAAAATAAAGCCTCACGGAAGTATAATCACCTCCGAAATAATATTGCGTGGTTACACCGTTCATAAATTCTGCTTCAGTTTCACCGTTCACACCGTAAAAAATCCTTCGGTCATTTTTATCCGGGTTAAATTCATTATTCCATCTGGCCTTAAAATACAATGCGGAGCACATAAGCATAACCGTTTCGGGATCCACGGTCAGATCATCCGCCGCCTCCTTCAAAAATCCCCCCGTCTGTTCTTTTATCCAATTCCTTATGGAAGCCAATGTTTTTTCCTCCGCCGGATCGCCGCGGTAAACCGAAGCAAAATATTCATCGGCAAGGCGCTTTATCGTATCATTCTTAAATTCCGCCGCGCTGTTAAGCCAAAGAGAATTGGCGAGAACTGTGGTTGTCGCTCCGTCATTACGGTAAAAAGCCTTCCACAGGGCTGCCGCCTGCCTCCTTAATTCCTCTATATTACCAAATCCCGTAAGCTCCAGTATTTGCGATCGGCTTTCCCCGTCGGTCAGCTCTGCCAGCATGGAAAGAGCCATAAAAAGATTGGCGGGCGAATAAACGGGATTTTTTTCGTCGGAATTTTTCAAAAATTGACACACAGTATTACAAATAATATTCCGCAGGATATATACGAACAGTCCAGCGTTATTCGCCAATTATGTTCTGTTTACATAGCTTCTATTGAGTCTTAATTTCAAATTCTATTCGATAAAACCGCTTAAATATGCTGAATATCCATTGCTTCAATCAGCATTTCGCATAAAACATTATACGAAGTATAATGTTTACTTTTCTTTTCTTTTCTACGATTTCTGACACCCGATTGATACTATTCGGGGGATATTCTCTTTTTTTCTCCCCGAAAATCGGAGAAAAAAACAAATAGACGTTAATAAATGATTTTTTCGTTCCGAATATCTTCAATTTAACCACTTATTCAAACAGAAAATTTTCTCTATCCGCAAAGCTGTACAGACCAGCACAACACCATTCAGCCAGCTTGCAAAACTTTATTTGCGCCTCATCAAGTCGTTCAAATTCTTTTAAACGAAATGTATGGGTTTCTTTGTCGAAAATTGAAATAAAGTATTTGTTTCCGTTTTTGCCAAAATCCGTTGTAAATTCTCCACAATTGGTTCGCAATGAAACAATTACATAATTCATACCTTGTCACCAACCTTTCACATATGACGGCTTTTCGCCACGCTGAACATTTTCTCCGAGGAAGCAATCTCCACAATACTCCCACACGCCTTTTGAGAAGTTACCCTGTACACACTTAAACGTGATGTATGTTGACCTGAATTTTCCAGTGTCAGGGTCTTTCCTTGTGCTGTACGGTTCTCCGACTTGCGCACAGCTTGTCCTCATCATTGCTGGCGGTAAACTGTCCATACCGTCCATAACAACGGCAGCATCTACATAATCACCAACACTTACTTTGTCGTAACTGAAATCGTCCTGTGCTATGACGATTTTTCCATTGTACTCCATTTCTCACGCCTCCTTGTATTTCCAAATTCTTCCGCCCGATGTCTTGCATTTCCCATAACAACACATACGAATGCCTGCATAGCTGATATTGTAATACCTCGCAGCAGCGGAAGCGCTCGGAAATTCACGTATAACATTACCGTTTCCGTCCAGCTGCTGTATAACCTTGCTACCGTATCCTCTGCCGCCGTTTACGCAATAGTCCCTTGCCTTTGAGGTTTTCACTGCTGGCGTTCTAATGCCTTTTTCCTTTTTATCAGCATTTGCCGTCAAATTCGGCTGGGCAGATATAGGTAAGTAGTCAATCTTTTTTACACCCATCTCCCAAAGCCTACCGACAATTACGTGAGCAAGAAAAGTGTCTTTACACTTATTTTCGATTATGCGTTTAAGCACGGAGTAATCAACAACCATTATCCGTTCCTCCTGTTGGTATTGTTCGTTTCCAGCTTGTGTTTTAAGTCGAATTTTGAACCGTCAACATAACCAGCTGAAAATGCGTTATGTGATATATTTCCTTTTTCCGCCGCTTTAGAGTTGAATTGATGATTGCCAAAATGTTGAGTTGCGTTTACGACTTCTTGCGGCATTACAAGGACAAGTCCCCACTCCTGTGGCTTTTCATGCTGCTGTTTATCAAACGCCTTTTTAATTCCATATGCAAAGCCGTAACCGTAGCTGTTGCATAACCTCATAATGTATTCGGAGCTGTATTCAAGCATCTTGTATTTTTTGGTCATTTCTTTAGTTTTTGAAAGTGCGCAATCAACCGCATATTTAAAAGCAAAAACGCATATATCAACATCGTTTTCAAGTCCTACAAACCCTATATGCTGTGTCTGCTTACCGTAAGCACTTTCTCTGTAACCTTGGCAACAATAACTTTCTCCGATAATGTCCGCCAAATCAACAATCCAAGGGTTACGCCTTTTTGTGCAAGTAATTCCAGTATCAACGTTTTTTACATTCTGATTGTTTTCATCGTTTTTGATGTCGATTTCAGAAAGTTTATACTTTGCCATTAGCTCACGAGCTTTTAAAAGAGCTGCTTGCGCCTCGTTCTCGTTAGGATTTTTTGCCAAAGCTAAAAGTTTTCTGATTTTGTCTTTGTAATCTGTTGTCACCGTTTAATCCTCCTTATACAAGCATTCAATATCCGAGCGCATAGGACAATCGGGTTCACCGTCAAAGCTGTTTCCGCAGCTGGAATACAATGTGTCACCACGCTCTATACACACTTCTCTCGGAGAGCAACAGTCAGTGTGCTTCCATATACGACCGTTTTCATCTTCATACACATACCTGCTCCAGCTGTCCGTGCCGATAAATTTTAACCTCTTTATCCTCTTACAAGCTGGCATAAGCTCATAGTCCTGTGCGAGTTCTGGCGATAACGGGAATTTGTAGTCAATATATCCCCACGCTTCACGCCCTATTTCCTCACAGAATGTAGGCTTGTCAAAATTTGTGATAGTTTCCGAGCCGTCCTGTTTGGGAAAAGTCCCAGGTCCGAACGGTCTTAGCGTACTGTAATACCTCATTTTTTGCCTCCTGTTCTCCGTTTTTCAAGACAGAAACGAATTTCTTTAACCATTTTTCAGATACATTTCCTGCAAGTACATTTGCAATATCGTCCATAATGTCATCAATGCTGCACCTGATAAACAGGTCTGCTTTTTTCAGACCGTTGATATTCTTTTCAATAACCTCTGAAAGATTGACAGCAACGCCGTTGTTTGAAAACTTAACTACATCAAGCAACTTTGACAGTTCCGTCATAGATGTTTCCCATTCATCGTTTTTATCGGCGGAGTTGTAGATGCCGTAAAAGTAGGTTTCAACATCATAAACACGGTCAAATACCGCAATCTCATCATCGGAAATTGCAAGTAAGTCATACAGTTTCATTCCAGTTTGTCCTTTCTGCCCGTATAGTCGGTAGCACATCTTCTCGTTTAGGGGATTTTACCGAGGATTTTTAGGGATTTTCGCTTCGCTTTGGGGAGAATATCTACAAAAAAATTTGATTATTTCGCATTAGTAATCCGTGTTAGCGATTTTATCAAGCATATCAACCTTAAAGTGTTCCACTACCTCAAATTTTTCCATAAGGTATAACACCTCAATCAGTTTATTGTAAGCATCATATCCCGCTTCTGTGAAGCCGCCGTCATCGTTAAAGGGGATTTCGGCGCCAAAAGCGCAAAGACAATCTTCCAAGTCGTTAATGGTTGACTTATTTGTATTCATATCGGTTCTCCTGTTTTAAGCTCTTGCTTCAAGTGCGCACTGTGCGTCCAAAAGAATGTCCATATCTCTGTCGTACAAGTCTTTTGCTACTCTGAAAAATTCCAGATTTCTTTCAGCTTTGAAATTTTCCATTGCCGCTTTGTTTTCGGCAGCTCTCTTTTCAACCAAAGCAATATTTTCTTTCAATTCTTCGGTGCTGTATTTAGCAAATCTTTCCTTGATAGTCATTATTTGTACCTCCTGTTATTCACCCTCTAAGGGGCATTGAATGTTAAATTTTTTTGTTTTCCTTTTCCTTACCTTGTATCTATATTATACACCCAAAAATCGTGTAGGTCAATATTTTTTTAAGGAAAAAACTACACAAATTTTGCGTGTAGGTTTGTGCATATTGGCACTTGTATTGAGTGTTGGTTTTATGTATAATAAGAGTTGAAAGCGAGGTAAAAGCTATGATAAAATACAGAATAAATATTTTTGAAGCACTGAAAAAGAAAGGAATTACAAGCTACAAAATGAGGAAAGACCGAATAATGGGAGAACGCCAGATGACACAGATAAGGCGCGGCGAAATAGTTTCTACCGCACTCCTTAATAAGTTGTGCCAAATGCTGGAATGTCAGCCAGGAGATTTGTTGGAGTATGTGAGTGATGATGAAGATGAAGATGAAGAAAATGAGGGTTCGGAATGAGGCTTCAATAGAGGTCGGTGCTTTCTGCGTAACAGCGGCGTATGCTTTTGTTATAAGCGTTTATCAAAGTTTCGGGTTCAAATCCAAAATTGTCATATCCTGTTAAGCAAGTAGCGAGATAGCGCCTTGTGGGAACGCCTGAGGGTCTTTCTTCGTGCATAATGTAGACAAACGCCTTAATTTTCTTTTTTCTGCCCGTATCGAATAACGTCAAATTTACATCAATATCTTTCTTGTAGTAAAATGACGGATAACCCTCGTAACGGTCTAATGCCTCTTCGTCAACGGCATCTACTTCCCATACTCCGATCGGAACGGTAGAACCTTTGTGTTTTTCGATAGTAAGGTACGAACCTGTTTTGCTGCCCTTAAACAGTAACTCATAGTCGTTAATTACGGAAATGCCGACAGGTTTGGCGTTTGGACATCTGTACTCCATTTGCCCAATGTTAAGATTACTTCCATAAGCGAGATAATATTTTTTCATATCGTGTCCTTTCTGCCCCGTGTCCTGCACCGCCATTCGATGCAGGACGGACGTGTTTTTTGTTTATGCTGCGGCTGCTGTATCAGTAAGTCTTTTTGTGAGCAGCTTTCTTGCTGTTGCAAATTCTTCTCCGACAAATCCGAGGTGACGCATCCAAGCGTTCATTGCCGCTTTCGGGTTTGCTTCCTGTGCCGCAAGAGATGTATACGTCCTAACGCTCTTAACGTTCTTTGCAAGATTGCTCATAGCAAGGCAGAGCTGAATATACGCTTTAAGCTGTCCTGCGTGTAAACCGTTCTGCTTGCCGTCAGCAGGAGCGTCAAACTGAAAAAGTCTGAACTCAACAGTGCCTTTTGTAAAGGTTGCGTGGAGATTAAGCATATGATAGCGGCTGCCATTGTAGTGCTGCTCTCTGTGGTAATCGGCTTCGTTGCTCTCATACCATATGTCTTCAAGCTGTTTCATTGTAGAGGGTCTTTTTGAATTTACTGCCGTAATGAAACGAGGGTCAACGGTTTTGCAATATCTATTCATTCTTTGACGGTCAAGATTAAGGCTTTGAGTAAGGATTTCCTCGTGTCCTGCCATTATGTTTGCAAGGTTACGGAGGGTTTGAGGAGTATGTCCGTCTGCTCCGATGTGAATATGTACACCACACATTCTTGTAGCATCACTCTTAGCACCAGCCTTGCGAAGCGCACGTATTACTTCCTGCAAAAGCTCTATATCGTTATAATGAAGTATAGGTGTAACCAATTCGCACTTTTCGTCATCGGGTCCAGAAATGCTGACGTCTTTTTGGAATTTCCATTCTCTCCCCTGCATATCCCAAGCACTCCAAGTGTAGTAACCGTTTCTAATCGCTGTGTTTTTGTATTTATGTGTTTTAAACACATTAGCCGCAATGCGAGCCGCATTATAACGAGTGATGCTGTTCATTTCAACCTCAACACCGATTGTTTGGTTCTTCATTTCTTCTCTGTTAATTCCTGCCATCGTCCGTTACCTCCTGTTATTCACCCTCTAAGGGGCATTGAATGTTAAATTTTTTTGTTTTCCTTGTCCTTACCTTGTATCTATATTATACACCAAAATGACGTGGAGGTCAATGCTTTTTAAGGAAAAATATGCACAAATATTACGTGTAGGTTTATGCAAATTGTACACCTGTATCAAGTGTATGTAAAATAAAAAATCCCGTGAAATCTCAAACTTCACGGGATTTCCCATGTCCAAATCGTATACAATTCTTTAAAAAATTACTTTATCACATTGATAGAATTAACCCACCCGAAAACTTCTTTACTGTCTTCGCTCACAAGATGATAAGGATGTTTACTGCCGCAATTCATCACCGTTACTTTACATCTGTTTCCGCTTTTTGTTTGGCTTGCGCTCAACAAAAAACGGCTTTGTTCCATCAACCGAAACAAAGCCGTTTTTAAAATCAGCAACTTATCCACTGCTTATCGCACCAACAAGATTTCCCGTTATAAACAATCTCCGCCCAGGTATAC
>Ga0137308_100626_pt1 | contig 52104 bp, 47 predicted proteins | sample Inofrocosms_June_FD_97181 | JGI IMG/M metagenome (GOLD analysis project Ga0137308, IMG submission 97181) | Mouse cecal microbial communities from Vienna, Austria - N-Acetylneuraminic and N-Acetylglucosamine D2O microcosms_June | ecosystem: Host-associated > Mammals > Digestive system > Large...
ATTGCCCTGTCAGTATTTTGTGTTCTTGCCTGAAACTCCTCTGCTGCCAGCTTCTGATATGTCTGTTTCTTTAACTTTTTCTTTTCTGTCTGATCTTTTAACTGTTGATCCTCTAACCACTTTTCCTTCGTTTGCTCCTTTACTCTATTCCTCTCTGCTTGTCTTTCTTCTATCAGCTTCCGTTCCTGTCTTTTTCTGTCATATATTCTTTGCGCAGTGGATTTCTTTTCATTTCTTTCATTCTTTGTGCTGCTTTTCATGTTGTTTACTGCTGATGATTTTTTGCTGACAACAGACATACTGGTACTACCTCCGCAATTACCGTTTTCATCAAAAATCCATTGTTCATTTACAACTTCTGCTCCTTGAGCGCTCCAGAATGACGTCATATTCTGATGATCAATCGGTAAATGTGCAAGACTTCTTTCCATCAGTTCAGCCTTTTCGGGATCTTTAATACACTTCTCCAAAAATGCTGGTGAAATCGTCACCTTATAATCAGGATCCGTCAAGCATGAATATTTATCTTTTAAATAAGCATAATACGCTGATACGTCGTCGTATTTTTTACTTGATTTTTCCTCAACACTTTTATGGTTCATACTCCTCATATAAACATTTCCCATAGCGTAGTCACTTAATCCAACTTGCATATGATACCTCCTCAAATTACTAAATAATCTTTTAAACTGCAAATTTCACCCATTCCATCTTAATTATTTACTTACAGTTTGATATGAATCAAGATTCTTCATAATACATATATATACTCGCGCCAGCCGCAGCCGCGAATCGGCATATTCCTTATGCGGCTGTGTGCATAACTTTATACTGAACGGTCAGTCTTTCCGACCGCCAGTATAACTTCAAACTACCATTCACTTTTATCTATTACAGTAAAACCGTCTTTTATCATCAGTTGAGCCATTTCCTCGCTTATCGCTACATCCTTATTTAGAATGTGAACGAAATAAGTCCCAGTATCCGTCTTGATCAAATACGAATTATTTTGATTCACTTCATGCGCATTCTGCTCTGTTTCTATATCTTCCATCGGCGCTTCATATTCGGTCTGAAGAACGAAAGAGTACGAAATGAAAAGCAGAAAGCCGGCGATCGTCCATGCAAGAATATTTCCTTTCTTTGCAAAAATACGTCTTTCCTTTGCAACCAATTGAAATCGTTCAAGGAGCAGCTTCGGATTATCATAATGGAGCCCTGTAGCATTTCCTGTTTTAAGACTATCCTTATATTCACTTAATATGACCGCCAGATAATCGCCTTTTGACGAATGCGCCAGCTGCTGTACTGCCGTCAGGTCACACCGGATTTCCAGACTCTGACGCAAATCCTTTTTTAACAAATATACACAAGGATTCCACCAATAAAGCGCGCATAATATGTTAATCAGATTCTTTACCAGAATATCGTTATTCTTCAGATGGGAACACTCGTGAAGGAGTATAAACCTTAATTGTTCCTCTGTATATCGCTTATCAGGTATGATAATCTTTTTACGCAGTATGCCAAAGCAGCAGGGCGTTTTGACTGTTGCAGTTTGAAGTATGTCCGGCTTTTTGCTGCCGTTCCATATCGTATCTACGATTTGTGCTGCCCTGCTGTTTCTTTGTAACGGCATTTCCCCAAAATAACGGGCAAGCTTCGCATACTGTATCAAATAATGCAATAAAATCAGAATTGTTCCCAAATACCAGATCCAACGCAACAAATCAAACACCGAAATACAATTTCCTATATTTCGTTCGATACAGAAAAAATAGTATATTCTGTTATAGAGTGTTCCGCCGAATATGATCTTTGTCCATGGAAATTCCACGGGAACCGCCATTCGTATCATACAAAACAAGTATAAGACAATCACGCCTGACACGCTACAGACTTCAATTAATTTATATTTTGTTCTTAACACATAAAAAATCAAAATAAGAATACTGCTCCACAACACTGCCATGCAGACAGAAAAAAATGTAATATACATGCGCTTGCCTTATTGATCTTTGAACTGGTCTGCCTTGAGGGAAGCAATGACTTCTTCCAGCTTGGCAATCACTTCTGCATCCTTTTCCCGCGGATTTTTTCTGCTCACGCCAATCAGGGCGGCAGTAAGATCTGCCAGAGAGTTTTCATTGATTCCCCTGTTTCTCAGAACAGACGAATAGTATTCTTCCTTTGTGAGCGATGGCACCAGCTTCCTCGCATATGTTTTTGTAGTCTTTTCAAGCCCAGCCACTTCAAGATAGCCGTTGTCGGACAAAGACTGCACTGTCCTGCACAGCGTGATATTCGTCCAGCCATCGGATTCCAGTTGTTTTGCCATCTCGCTTGCAGTCAAAGGTTTCTTGATTTCCCAAAGATAGTTCATCAGTTCTTCTTCTCTTTTGTTTAAGATATCTTTCTTTTTCAACATCGTCCTCCTATATCACAGTTTTGCATTAATTGGCAACGTATATCATTTTATGATATTCTATCTAATATATCGTCTATTTTTTATTTTTCTTAACGCAAAAATCCAGAAAGAAGCACCTTTCATTTGCTAATTCTTTCTGGATTTTTTCGTCCTTTTATTATGTGTCCGCTCTATTTACGGTAACACCATTTTTTCCAGTCATCGAGGCTGCCGCTTTTCACAGCATCTCTTTTTGACCAAAATACAACCATATCACGAATATCCCATGATTCATATACTTTCCTGTATTGTTTTCTTTGATAAAGCACCGTTTTGTCCGATCGCCGGACTTTCTTATTTGCCTGCCGTTTCCCGTACCTGCTGTCGCCACAACACTTCATCACAGGCGTTCGCTTATAACTCCTGCTCATCATTACATCACCTACAAGATATTATAACATAAGCCTGCGCCTTCCACAATCGACTGATATAGATTCCATGTTCCTATGTCAACTCCTGATACAACCTCTCCCTCAGCTTCATTATATATGTCAGACTCTCAGAAACCTCCACAACTGCATGAACCGATTTATCCCTTGTCGAAACTTCAATTTTCTCATCTTTTAAATTTCGTGGACTGACAATCACGCGAATCGGCACGCCGATTAAGTCCGCGTCCGCAAACATCTGCCCGCCCCGGACTCCCTCCCTGTCGTCATAGAGCACTTCGACCTTTTGTTTCGTCAGTTCTTCATACAAGTGGTCAGCGGCGCTCTTTGTCTCCAGATCATCAGGGCGTATACAGCAAATATGAACCTCCCATGGTGCAATGCTAATCGGAAAGATTGGTCCGTACTCATCATGTCTTGCCTCGCATATGGAAGCCGCAAGACGCCCAATGCCAATGCCGATTCCATAACAGCCCATTATTGGATAATGCATCGTCCCGTCCTTGTCCGCAAACTGCATGTGCATACTCTCGGTGTACTTCGTGCCAAGCTGAAAAATATTCCCAACCTCAATGCCTCTTTGTATGGTCAATGCTGGTTTTTTGCAGCAGGGGCAGATGCCGCCCGCCTTCACTTTTGCAAGATCGGCATAATCAATCTCTCCAAGGTCTCTCTCCAGATTCAGACCTTTCAGATGAAATCCTTCTCTGTTTGCACCTGCCACAAGGCTGTCCATTCCTTTTAAGGATAAATCACAGTAATATGCGACCTGTTTGGAAAGCCCATAAGGTCCAATATATCCTGTTGCCAATGGTGTATCCGCCGTAATTTCCGCCACATGCAGCTCATCGCCGACAAGATTGCGCAGTTTTGTCTCATTCACTTCATAATCCCCGCGCACAAATGCCACCACAAACGTATTATCCGCATTTTTCTGATAGACTACCGCCTTGCACGATGCGGAAATATCTGTCTTGAAAAAATCGCAGACCTCCTCAATGGTCTTGCAGTCCGGTGTCGCGACATATTCAAGCGGTGCAGTCGCACCGTTTGAAGCATTCTCCACAATGTTTGCGGCTGCTTCCATATTTGCCCTGTAATCACATTCCGCGCACAACACAATGGAGTCCTCACCCACCTCGTTTAGCAGCATATACTCGTGCGAGAGATTGCCGCCCATCATTCCGGCGTCCGATGCAACGGTCACAACCTCCGGGATTCCCACACGTCTAAAAATGCGTTGGTATGCTTCATAACATTTCTGATAGTACTGGTCCAAGTCCTCCTGTGAGGTATGAAACGAATACGCATCTTTCATCGTAAACTCACGCACCCGAATCATACCTGCCCGCGGTCTGGCCTCATCTCTGAATTTTCGCTGGATTTGATAAATCATAAAAGGGTACTGCTGATACGACTGCCCATATTCCCGCACCAGATGAACGGCAGCTTCCTCATGTGTCATGCCAAGCACCAATTTGGACTGATTTCTGTCCTGAAAACGCACCAGCTCATTTGCAATGCTGTCATAACGCCCTGATTCCTGCCAAAGCTCTGCCGGCATCACAATGGGAAACAAAACCTCCTGCCCGTCAATCGCGTTCATTTCCTCCCTGATGATTGCCTCTATTTTGGAAGTCACTCTGCGCAATGCCGGCAGTTCCGAATAGATACCATTGGCGACATATTTCATATATCCGCCGCGTATCATGAGTGCATGGCTGTCAATGAGACAGTCCGCTGGACGCTCCTTAAAGCGCTGACTTACTAAATTTTTTAGTTTCATCTGCTTCATTCCTCCTGTATGTTTCTATAAACAACCTACGATTACAAAACGCAAAAAAGTCCCAAGTATATCAAAATATACTTAGGACGAAATAAATCCGCGTTACCACCTAAATTCAGATTTCTCTGCACTCACTGCAAGCTATCACTCGCATGTCTCTGATAACGGTGACTTCCGGCAGAAGTTTCTGAATAACCCTCAGCTTTGACTCCTGCTGCTCCCAGACCGGTTCGATACACAATTTCCAAAAGTCTCGCACCAGCCGACTTCTCTCTGATGGATTTGAATATCTACTCATTCTGTTCTTTGCATTTTCATCATTTAACCACACTTTTTTGGAAAAGTCAATTACATTTTTTAATCAGTTTTTAATGACCTCCTCCCTCCTCTGTGTTATACTTTCAGATAGAAGCACTTTTATTTTCGTCGCAAAAAGCGGCAGAGGGAGATATATAATCCAATGAAATTAATTATCACAGACATTGAACCATCAAACGCCCAAGCCTTTCCGATCGGCATAGACGGCGACTATCAAATCATCCAGCCGCATGGTCCCATCAAGCCCTGTACTGGCTGTTTTGGCTGCTGGGTCAAAACGCCGGGGCGCTGCGTCATTCATGACGGTTACGAGAACATGGGAATACAACTGGGCAAATGCACCGAGTTAATTCTCATCAGTCAATGCTGCTACGGGAGTGTAAGTCCTTTTGTCAAAGCCGTTCTGGACAGGGCAATCTCCTACCTCCACCCGGACTTTGTGCTGCGCAAAGGTCAGATGCACCACAAGCGCCGCTACCAGAATGTCATCACACTGTCCGCATATTTTTATGGAGAGCACATCACAGAGTCTGAAAAGAAAACCGCACGGAAACTGCTCCAATCAAACGCAGTCAATTACGATGGCGCGGTAAAAGAAATCTGTGATCATGGCAGACTATCTCCTTCAAAACAAGCCGCAGGAAAATAGCTATGTCTCCATCTCATTTCCACGATTTCTGTACCAAATGGCGGCTCAGACGGGCTGGCGCCGCCTAATCCGGGCAAATGGCGGCAAAGCTAAGGATTTGGGAAAAAAGCCGAAATGAACAATTAGAAAGGAATGAAAACCGATGAAAATGCAATGGAAAAAATTATTCACCTGCCTGCTCTCAGGCATCTTACTGCTCTCCCTGCTCATGGCGGCGTCTGCAAACCAACTCTCTGTCAAGGCTGCCCCCGCCATCAACAATGCAAACAAAAAAGCCTGCTGGATTTCCTTTTTGGATATCGAAGAACGCTTGCAGGACAAGACAGAAAAAGCATTTCGAACTACAGTTTCTGCCATGTATGACAATGTTCTCGCCTACGGCATGAACACCGTCATCGTGCACGTGCGCGCTATGGGGGACGCCCTATACCCCTCCGACTATTTTCCGTGGTCCGAGTACCTCACTAGCGACAGGCGTGATCCCGGCTATGATCCCTTGCAGATCATGCTTGAGCTTGCCCATGCCAAAAATCTGCAATTCGAGGCATGGCTCAACCCATACCGCCTCTCGCGCGACAATGAATCAACTGCCAGCTTCAAAGCCACGTCACAGTACACCTGCTTTCTGCCCTACACAATCGAGTACAAAGCACCGGGCGGACAGACTTGTCTGTCGCTCGACCCGGCACGGAAGGAAACAAAGGATTTAATTGTCAATGGCATCCGTGAAATCGTGAGCCGCTATGACGTGGACGGCATTCATTTTGACGATTACTTCTATGTATCGGGCATGGCGGATCAGCTTGATATCGTGTCGCGCAAAAACAATGTAAATGCGCTGGTATCTCAGGTGTACAGCACAATCAAATCCATCAAACCCGACTGTACCTTTGGCATCAGCCCCGCAGGAAATCCAGACAACGCGCGCAGTCAGGGCGCAGATATTGACACATGGCTCTCCACGCCGGGATACATTGACTACATCATGCCGCAGATCTATTGGACCGATGTCTATATGACAGGAGGCGTTGCGACGCGCATGTTCACAAACCGCTGCAACGCATGGCAGGCACTCAACAAACAACAGCTTCCAATGTATGTAGGACTGGCGCTCTACCGCGTCGGAACCAGCTCTAAGACAGATCTGGGCTGGGCGTCGAGCGATACCAATCTCGCTTATCAATATGTCACTGCAAAACAGCTCGGTTATGACGGTTATGCGCTGTTTCGCTATATGTGGCTCGAGAAGGACATTGCCGCCGCTGAACTGAATTATTTAAAAGCATATTAAAATGCAACAGCCCCACAGGTATCACTCCTGCGGGGCTGCTTTTATGCTTATTGCTTATAATCTTTTTAACAGTTCCTCTCTTGCCGCCTCATAGCCGGGCTTTCCAAGAAGTGCGAACATATTCTTCTTATAGCTCTCTACACCGGGCTGGTTAAACGGATTTACACCGAGCAGATATCCGCTCAGACCGCAGGCAAACTCGAAGAAATAAAACAGCTCGCCCAGATAAAATTCACTGACCTCCGGCATATTTACCATCAGGTTCGGAACCTGTCCATCTGTGTGCGCAAGCACAGTACCGTTCATTGCGCTCTTGTTGACAAAGTCCACCGTCTTGCCTGCCAGATAGTTCAGTCCGTCAAGATCTACAGGCTCTGTGCCGATTGTGATTTCCTCTCTTGCCTTCTCAATGTTGAGGACTGTCTCAAACATCACTCTTGCGCCGTCCTGTATAAACTGTCCCATCGAATGAAGGTCTGTCGTGAGATCCACGCTTGCCGGGAACAAACCTTTTTGATCCTTGCCCTCTGACTCGCCAAAGAGCTGTTTCCACCACTCTGATACATAGTGTGCACTCGGCTCATAGTTGCAGAGGATCTCAACTGCTTTGCCTTTTCTCAGAAGGATATTTCTGACTGCCGCATACTTCATGGCATCATTTTCTTCAAACGGAAGCTCCAAAGCGCTCTTTCTGCCGCTTGCTGCACCCTCCATCAGCTTGTCAATATCCGCGCCGCTCACTGCGATCGGCAGCAAGCCAACTGCTGTCAACACAGAGAAACGGCCGCCCACATCGTCAGGAACGACGAACGTCTCATAGCCTTCCTCTGTCGCAAGATTCTTTAAAGAACCCTTCGCCTTGTCTGTCGTTGCATAGATACGCTTCGCAGCGCCGTCTTTGCCGTATTTCTTTTCCATCATTTCTTTAAATACACGGAACGCAATTGCCGGCTCTGTCGTCGTGCCAGACTTGCTGATCATATTGATCGAAAAATCCCTGTCTCCGATGACATCTGTCAAATGCTTGATATAGGTCGAACTAATTGAATTTCCCACAAAATAAATTTCTGGTGTCTTTCGGATACTCTTGTCCACCATGTTGTAGAAACCGTGGCGCAGGAACTCGATCGCCGCACGCGCGCCCAGATAAGAGCCGCCGATGCCGATCACCAGCAATACCTCGCTGTCGCCCTGAATCCTTTTTGCCGCTTCTTTGATTCGTGCAAACTCTTCCTTGTCGTAATCTACAGGCAGATCAATCCAGCCCAAAAAGTCATTGCCTGCGCCTGTCTTGTTCACAAGAACTTCCTTCGCGTCAAGCGTGAGTTTTTTCATGTACTCGACCTCATGGTCACTGATAAACTGTGCTGCCTTTGAATAATCAAACGTTACCTTACTCATCTGCTTTCTCCTTTACAATTAGTATCATTTCATCGTTCCATGCTTTTTATTTTAGCAAAATTTCCCAAAGAAATCAATTGTAAGACAAAAGTTTTCCCAAAAATGACGAAGGTTTACACCCGGTTTCCAATAATCGTCCGCAGCAGCTCCTCCAGCTCGTGCGCCTCCTCCTGCGAAAATACAGGCGCTTTTTTCTCGGATACATCATCGAAGTCTGACACCGCTCCAGACGCCTCCTGCTCTGGCAGCTCCTCCGCAGCCCGAATCTCGGATTTCGCACGCCGTTCTGCCTTGGCGTTCTTCTCCTGCGCCAACTCCCACAACAGCTTTTCCTTCTCCACAATGCCGTGTTCAAGCCGCTGTGCGACGGTATTTTCCAGATAATCCGTCAGGTTTGTCTTGAGCATCTGGCGGCGCCCCGGCATGTCCACGATGGAGAGAGCGCTCAAATACAGATAAATCCCAAACAGACTGATGATGTAAAACGGCAGCAGGTCCACAAACCGACGCCCCTCGACGATGCCGCTAAACACGCCAAAGCCTGCGACAAAGACACCTGCAAGCATGAGCTGTCCCGATAAATGTTTCATGAAATTGATGCTCATTCCCAATATGCGGATGCGGTTGATGTACTTGTCCACAAATACTGATATGTTTGCCACACCGCCGTTGAGCTTGTAGCAGTTGATAAAGCGCTCCTTGCACTGATTGAGCAGTTTGTTGTCCATACCCGAGAGGGTGTCCGCCTGCTGTATCATTCTTTGGTAAATCACACCAATCGCCACCTGATATAAGATACCGATTGCCATAAAGACAAGAGTCAGTAACATCGTAGTCGTTTCTTTTGACATGATAAAATCTCCCCCTTTTCATTCAATAAAAAATCTCGCCCACTGTGATTCTAAGTATAATCATTTCCATGCAGAACCACAAGACGTTTGGCGGGAGAATCGTTCGACAAATTCATACAATACCTGCGCTGTGCTGACCAAAAATACCGTTTCATTACAGGATTTTATCTTTCACTCACTTCCATGAAAGCTGTAACTGTCTGCGCTGCTTGGCACAGTCTGTGAGAGGATTTTTGCTCCTGTTACAGCTATTCAGGATTGGGAAACACGCAGTATTGCATTTTAACGGCAAAGTCACTATACTATTCCTATACAGCGCCCCCTTTTCGGTACATGGTACTCAAATAGTTCCTTCAACCATGCATAAGGTTGTTGGTGCGTATACGAAAGATCACATGAAGAAAGCACGCATGAAACAATGGAAAGCAGCTCAAAGCAAAACAGAGCTGGCTGAAATGGGAGGCGGCTGCGTCAGAGACGTTTTGTCAAGTGTGTTAGTAAACATTTTCATGAAAACAAACAAAACAATTTCAACCAATACCTTAACCAAACTCCAACGCAGCCAATCACACCCGACAAGCATTGGCTTTCTCCAAAAGTTTCCCATATTTTTAAGGCTTTGCACAATACTGTCCTCAAAGTATGTATCCTTTTCCGTCATCAATACGCAAAATTCTATCTGCAATGCGCAATGTGGAAGCTTTATGCGTAATCAGCAGAATACATATCTTGGGTGCTTGGTTATATCGAACTTGTCACTGAAAAAGGGGCGTGCGCCCCTTACCTGCAAGATACATTTGCCGCCGTCCATGACGGCTATTTCATCTTGGCTCATAAGCTCTTTGCCACATTGTCAAGTGAAGAATTCATTCTTTTTGCTTTTTCATACACGGAATCTTGTAGATGTTCTATAAATGTGTTAAACTGAACGCAACAACAAATCGGTATTGATGGAGGGCAAACTATGGAATATAAGGACTATATTAAGCAAGGCTTGAATGGGAATGCCCCATTAAAAATAATATTATGCGGAAATATACAGGGGACGGAAAATGATAAAGTAGGTGTTGTATCAGTTGTGTATGCTACGAATAATAAGGACTTAGCAGAAGAAAAAATGAATGAATTGATTGCCGTCAATCCTAATAATTATTACATGATTTATAGTGTACCACTAAATGTTGATTTGACGGAACTTTCTCATTATCCTTCAATAGCAATTTCTAAAAATGATTTACAATAAAAGCAATTCCAGTTTATAGAACTAAATAATCGTAATTTAATGAGAGGAAAGATTAAAATGCCAATGTCAAAAAAAGATATGCAAAGGCGATGGGCAGAAAAAGAAGCAAAAATGCAGAATATTATTAAAAACTTAGATTGGAATGCCTTGTTTGCTATGGATGAAAATGATGATTTTTCCCGGACATTAGAACAAATATTGTGGTCTTTCGTGACAAAGAGAGTGGATGGGGATTTTGATTTATCTAACCTGAACCACACGCAAAAAGTGCTTTTTCTGGTATTGGAAATGGAGAGTGCAACACAAGCCGATGCTTTGCCCAATTTTTTTGAAGAAGGCTTTTCAGTCTATGGTCGTGAAGCGGTACAAGCATTGGATGAAATTGGAGCATCTCGATGTGCTGCCGCTCTTAATGCAGCAGTGGATACTTTGCCAAACGGTATTTACCCAAAAGGAGATAAAGAATTTTGGGATTCTATTATGTCAGGAAAAAATTCTGATATATGGGATAAGGCAAATAGTGTTTTAGTGGATTATACAGATGGATGGTTCCCTGATTTATGCCGTACATATACAGAGGTACATCAGGATATGATTCAAGCAGGTTGATAAATTCAAAGTTGACGGAGGAAACAATAATGAGGTTTGATGAAGAATTGGAGCAGTTTATATTTGAGTACTATGGGCTGATTTTTGCTTGGGACGAAGAGCCTGGAGAAGATTACATGGAACAGGTAAAAACAATATCTGAAAAATATAATGCACAATTAGACTCCATTATAGAATTTATGATGCCCGATATTACTGCTGCTTTTGGAGATTTCAGCACTGATGAAATCAAAGAGAAGCTGGGAAAGCCTGTTATTAACTATGACAATGGGCAAGTAAATTATTTACAACAATCATTTGATGATATACATATATTTACTTTTGAATTTATGGATGACGAATTTCAAGATTTAAAGTATTTTTCAATGGATGGTTGATTTGTAAATTCCAACTTATCAGCAAGCCCCAAAAAAGGCAGCCGCTCCCTTTAAAGCGTCTGCCTTTTCCTGTCCCCGTCCTCCTACTCGCTTCTGAAAACTTCCGCCATCATCTTTGCCCCCAGCTTAAAACCATCAATGAACATTTCCGAGAACTCAAACGGGATTACGTCAAGCTGTTCGTCCATGATTTTAACGAACCGCTTGTCAAGGGGCGGCTCCAGCTTAGCCAATACCTCAATAAAGTCCTCATAATGGTGGTAATGCCCTTGATGGATTTTCCGGTATTCCTCACCTTTGGGGGCATACTGCTCCGCCGGGAAGATTTCACCATTATAGAGTTGTTCCAGCACGTTCTTCACTTCCATGACCTCCTTTTTATTTTGTAATACTATTATGTATTACATATTTGTGTTTTATCATGTGTTATATAAATGTCAAGAAGAATCGTTTATAATGGTTGCAGGAATGTAATACGGAGGTGTAACATGGCAGACAAGTTTGTGGTGCGTCAGAAGAAACCTGACAAAAAGGAAGATAAGTCAATCGTTATGACGCTGCGGTTAGACCGGGAATTGCAGGAAGAATTTGACTCTCTGGCGGCAAAAAGCGACCGCTCCCGAAATGAATTGATGTGTATGGCTCTGCGCTATGCCTTAGACCACTTAGAGTTTATCCCGGAAGCCGGAGAGTAGGAAACCCGGCTTCTTTTTCGTGTACGCCAAAAAGAAAACCCTTCCCCCAAAAAGAGAGAAGGGCATTGCCGTTATTCTGTTACCGCCGGTATCTCCCCGACAAAGTTATAAATGATTTTGATTTCCTGAAACTTCTCCCCGTCAACCTTTTTCACCTCACCCACCAGAATCCGGCTGATAAGGCGGTTTAAGATACCCTCGTCCAATTCCTGTATCGTGGCATACTGCCGGATTTCACGGATAAAGGTGCGGACATCGCTTTCCTGCTCATTGGAACGGCGCAGGGAGAGGGTCAATTCTTTTAGCTGCTTCTGGTTTTCCTCCTGTTCCCGTTCCATTGCCGCCGTCAGCTTCACAAACCGCTGCTCGGACAGGATTCCCTTTGCCTTGTCGGTATACAGGTTCAGGAACATATCGTCAATCTCCCGGTTCCTTGCTTCCAGCCGCTCCCGTTCCTTCTCCATCTCCGAAGCGTCCGCCAGATACCGCCGCTCCATGCGGCTGCTAATCCGCTGGTAGAACGATTCCACGTCTTTAAGCGCCATTGTTGCAAGTTCCTGAATGTCCTTCAACACAAGATTGTACAAATCCCTGGCTTCCACCTTATGGCTGGTGCAGGAGTTCTTCCCCAGCCGGTTATACGTCTGGCAGATATAATACGCCTTGTCTATCGGCTCCCGTTCCTCGCCGGTAAAGCGGTTCTTCCCGGTTCTGCCCACTTTCTCATAGCGTACCTGCATGGACTTCCCGCAGGTGGCACAGTAGATAATGCCGTGGAACAGGTTATAGAAGGGGCAGGCGTTCCCCTCCATGATGGGAGGGCGGCGGTCAATCAGTTCCTGCACCTTCTCCCAGTCCTCCGGGCTTACGATGGCTTCATGGCAGCCCTCAAGGACTTCCCATTCCTCACGGGGAATGATGTCATAGGTATTGGAGCGGATTCCCTTCTGGTGCGTCCGGCAGACAAGATGTGCGCCCTTGTAAAACGGGTTTGCCCGTGTCAAGACCTGCATAAAAAATTTTTTCTTTCAATCGCTTTTTTATCATTCTCTACTTTTCCTGTAATAATTTTATTTGGAGTCCATTTATTTTCTGCACCTAATTCTATAATTAAGTGCTCCATTCCAGAATCCGCATACCAATCATGTTCATTTAATAACCAATCTATTCTATAATTAACATCATCTTCAAAACTCACAGTACCTGTAAGACATTTTTCTGTTTTTGTTTTGTACATAAATAATTTTGTCACTCTGCTTACATGTTGTGCATTCCACTTATTCATTGAGATAAATAAAACACTGTGTTTCTTTCCATTAAATGGTTTCATAAACAAATGATCTGTAACTAGTTTATGTTTTGCGGCTTCTCGCACTTTTCTTAATAAATCAAAAAAAGTATCAATTTCCACTCTATCAAACATAGCTAAAACCTTAACAATTTCTCTATATTGTGTCAAATCATTTCCTTCATCAATCAGTCTGTTCTTATATTCATTCAAAAACCATTTATAAGGTTTTATGAAGTTGTCCTCCAACGAAGATGTCCCATACTTTGAAATCAAAAATTTATCTACACAAATTTCTTCCTGTTCAGATATTTCACAATCAACACCATAGTATCTTTCTCTAAATGATAAATATGATAAAATATCCGCTGGTATAACCAAGCGATCACAACATATACAAAAATCCTGATATGAGAAACAATGAAAAATTCCATTAAGTCTTGCACTTTTAAGAATTTTTCTATAGTCTTGAATAGCTTCATTCTTCAAAATTATAATTCCAGAAAATAATCCTTGTTTTTCAAGTGGTATCTTATCCCCTTTTTTATTTACAAACTCAGGCAATCCATATATTTGAAGATTATTAAATGTATCTACTAATTGTCCTTTTGCAAGTTTAATCTGTTTTTCTATCCACTTTTTATCTCCACCATCTATAGGTTTTCCGTTTCTTGTTTTCACTTGAAATGCCAATAAGTCATAACCTATATTGATTATTAGATCAGCTAATTGAATATTAGTTCCTTGTCCAACATTTTTGTGTGAAAACCATAAATCACTAAAAACAAACTCTCCAAAAAATACTTTTGATGCAATCTCAGTTGTTTCATTCTCACCGTCTATACCCACTTGGTCTTTCCGCACTTTTGTTTGTTCCATATTACACAACACCTTTCATTTTCCCAATGTTTAACCACTTTTTTATAAAATTTTATCACAGCTAATAGGATTTTTCTATCAGAAAAGTATAAAAGCCAACTAAGAGAATTTTCTATTCCCCAAGCTGGCTATTTTTCACTTTGAATCTTCTTTTATCAAGACCTGCATAAAAAAATTATTACTTTTCTTCGCCATTTCCACTACAAGGTTCCTGAAAATTCCATTTGATTTCCAATATATCCTTTTCACTCACACGGACTTCCTTCACCAGTTCTTCCAGCATCTCCCGTGTCAGTTCTTTTACAAAAGCATATTTTCCAAGATCAACATTGTTCTTTTCTGACTCTTGCTGTATCTGTGCTAACTGGCTGCTTCGTTCCTCAAACCGGCTTCTTGCTTCTTCCTGTTGTATGAAAATCTCCTGCTTCTTTGATAGATACTCCCTTTTGCTAATGCATCCTTCCGCATAATCTTCAAATAACGTAGCATATCGTGTTCGGCACCGATTTATAACTGACTGACATTCTTTCATTTCATCCTGTAAAAACCCTTTTTTATCCTCCTCTTTTGGGACATTTTCCTGAAAGAGCTGAACTTGTATCTGTATCGCAGCCAGCAAGGCTTGCTCTAACATGCTTTCCTCCAAATAAACATTGGAACAGGCATCGTTATCAACTGTTCTTGCCGTTGGGCAAGAATAATAAGCCGCTTTACAGGCTGTTCGCCACAGTGTCCTTTTGCAACAGGCACATTTTAACAATCCACGGAATTTTTGGTATGGCTTACGTGGCAAGGTTCTCTGTTTCACAGTTTTTAATACTCTCTGTGCCTGTGTATAAATTTCCTTTGTCACAAGTGCTTCATGCGTATTTTCTGCCACAATCCAGTCCTCTCTGGGTACAGGCTCCGTTCGTTTGGTAGCAATATCGGCTACTGTCCGCTTACGTCCGATCAGACAGCCCGTATACCGCTCATCACAGATGATGCGCCTTACATTTTCCCTTGTCCAGTAGGTTCTCTCTCCTGCTGTTTTCCAGCCCCGAATCCCATCTGTATGGTTCTTTTTGCGGTACATTAACGGTGACAGTATTCCCTCCCTATTTAGTTCTGATGCTATTTTAGAGGGAACCATGCCATTCACCGCCATGTTAAAAATATGGCGAACCACTTCTGCCGCATTTGTGTCAATTTCCAGATGGTTCTTTTTCAACTTTGACCGCTGATAACCGTAAAATGCAATGGCACAAAGGTATTCCCCCTTGCGCATTTTTGCCTGCTGGACACAGCGTATTTTTTCTGAAATGTCATAACTGTACATTTCGTAAACCATCGCTTTTAAGGAAACGTCAAGGCTGACGGAACTTCCATGTCCCTCACCACTGTCATATCCTTCATTGACTGCGATAAAGCGTACACCGAGAAAAGGGAAGATCTGATCAAGGTAATCACCCACTTCAATCAGGTTGCGACCAAAACGGGAGAAATCCTTGACAATAATGCAGCTTACTGTTTTCCCTGCAAGAGAAAGCAATTTCTGGACGCTTGGACGGCTGAAATTAACGCCACTGTATCCGTCATCGCAAAACTCAAGAACGGGACACCCATCAAATTCCCGACAGCTTCGGACAAATGCATAAAGCAAGTCACGCTGATTTGCAATGCTCACACTTTCTCCAATGTTTGCATCTTCACCAGAAAGGCGCATATAAAGCGCCACTGCCCCTGTCATAGTCCCTCCCTCTCTGCCTCAGCCGCCAGACGTGCAAATTCATCTTGGAAGTTCCATGTAATGCCAATTTCATGATGTTTGGATATAGAAATACTTTTCACCAGCTCTTTCAGTATGTTACGTGTAAGCACCTTTTCTTTTTGATATTTTTTTAAAGAAACAATCCATTCATTCTGTGGGGAAAGGTCATACGTGTACCTCTTATATTCTTTTTCAAACTGGTTAAGTTCTTCCGACAGTTCCTTTGCCTCTCTGTCATACCCCGCTTTCATGGACAGGTATTCTTCCTCTGTCAGTGTATGGTCACAATAGGATTCAAACAGTGTGCTTCTAAGAGCAGCGTTTCTCCTTGCTTTCTGTTGCACCTTTTCTATCTGCTCCGACAGTTTTCTGCATTTTTTCTGGAAGCTGTACTGCCCCTGTAACTGCTCTAGTGTTTTTTCTAAATCAAGAGCAAGATCAATCTGTACCTGCAAGACAAGGAATACCGCTTCTGCCAGTTCCGGCTCTCCAATACTTTTTTTGGTGCAGCCCAGCCCGCTTAAATTTTCCGCATAGATACGGCACAAAAATGTGTATCTTGCCGTGCCAGCTTTGGAAACACTCTTGTAGCGTATCATTTTCGTTCCGCAATCTGCACAAACCAGCAACCCTTTAAAAACATTCTCCGTTGTCTGGTATTTGCCACGCAGAGAAACACTTCTCTGGCGACGTTTTTCAACAAGCTCCTGTACCTGGTCAAAAACTTCCTGTGAAACCAGTGCTTCATGTGTATTTCTTACTATGATCCACTCCTCACGGGAAACTTTTGTTTTGGGTGTGCCTTCACACAGGGACTTCTTTGTTCTTCCCTGTGCCATGTGCCCGGCATAGACGAGATTTGCAGTCATTCTTTTCACAATCTGTGCCTGCCAAATGGCGGCTGCGCCTTCTGGCTTCTTCTTTTTATTCCCTTTCTGATAATGATAGAAAGAGGGGCTTGGAAGTCCCCTGTCATTCAGCCTCCTTGCAATCTGGTTGATGCCGTCCCCTGCAAGCCTCCACCCAAAAATCTCACGCACAACAGGCGCTACTTCCGGGTCAATCACCAGCTTATGCTTATCTTCTGGCGATTTCAAATACCCATATGGCGGAAAGGCTCCAAGAAATTCTCCGTTTTTCCGTTTCGTGGAAAGAGAAGAATGGATTTTTTGTGAAATATCTTTTGCATACAGGTCATTCACCAGATTTTTCAGGGAAATTACAAGCTCATTTCCCTCTTTTTCATTTTCCGTATCATAATGGTCATTGACTGCCACAAAACGGACACCAAGGTATGGAAAAATCTTTTCCAGATAATAGCCCGTTTCCACATAGTTCCTGCCAAAGCGGGACAAATCCTTAACTATAATACAATCAATTTCCCGCTTCCTTACCCCGTCCATCATATGTTCAAATCCGGGTCTTGCAAAACCAGTCCCGCTCTCTCCATTATCACTGTATACCCCATAGAGCATCATATCCGGCTGCTGCGCTATGTATTTTTCAAGCATATATTGCTGCATGGCGATAGACTCCCCATCACCAGTACGTTTATTATCCTCCACAGACAGACGTACATAAATGGCTGCATGGTAAACCTTCTCTGGCAGCGCTGATACTGTTTCCATGACTGCCGCTTTCCTGCTGGTTCTTGCCATATCACAGCACCTCCATTCCATGTACAGGTTTCTTTACAGCCTGTGTCATTTTTTGTGTGTACTGTGCCATGCTTTCCTGACAAGACGTTTCTATCATGCCACCTAATGGTCGAAGCTGGTTCATGCCTTCAATCAGAGCCAGCGCACATTCATAACTGTCCTGATATTTAAAATATATCTTTATGCAGCATCCTTCATAAACATCAATCCGTTCAATCAGCGTGACCGCAATATGGCGGGTCAGTTCTGTAAGATTCTGGTGCTGCCGGAACCGTTCTATCCAAGCGGCATTGCCAGAACGATTTTTCAGCAGGTTTTCCATATCTTTTATTAATTTTGCTTCGGCTTCCTGCGCTTCCTGCATCTTTGTATCATAGACTGCTTTTAATTCCAGATACTCCGCCTTGTTGATCAGCCCATCCATCATGGATTCATACAGAGATTTTTTCAGGCGGCTGTACCTTTCCGTTTCTTCCTTCTTTTTTACAAGCTGCGCATCTACTTTCTGCATTTCCTCCTGACGGAATGGAAGCGTTTCTATGTATTTAAGCACCCTCTCTATATTCAATACCACTTCAATATGCTGTTTTAAGGCATGGAACACGGAATCTTCCAGCACAGACTCGCTGATGCGGTGGCTTGTGCAGGCATGGTTTGCCCGATTATTTCCGCACATATAATACACATATGTTTTCCCATTCCGGCTGACACTGTTTCGTACCATATTTTGATGGCAGTCCCCGCAAAATACAATGCCTGAAAACAAGTATACGGCTTCTTCCTTTGGCGCGACACGCATATCCTGTAACAGCAAGCGTTCCACCGCATAAAAATCTTCCCTGTCAATAATTGGCGCATGGTTGTTTTCCACCCGCACCCATTCCCCGGAAGGCTTCTGTATTGTCTTTTTCACCTTATGGTTGGGCGTGGTGCGTTTTCCCTGGACAAGCGTACCAATATAAAATTCATTCCGCAAAATGCGCCCTATTGCAACCGCTGTCCACTTTGCTTTTGGGTTTATCTGAAAGCCGGACTGGTAATTCAGCCCACAAAACCGCTTGTATTCCATTGGGGAAAGTTCCCCACGCTCATTTAATCGATCCGCGATGCGCTGCTGGCTTGCACCTTCAAGTTTCCATTTAAAAATGTCACGCACTACATCTGCTGCATAGCTGTCCACTACCAGCTTATGTCGGTCAGCAGGGTCTTTAAAATAGCCGTATACAGCAAAAGAGCCAATGAAATCTCCTTTTTTCCTCTTGATTTCAAGCTGGCTCCTAATCTTTATGGATATATCGCGGCAATAGGCATCATTGATCAGGTTCTTGAAAGGAATCAGTATCCGTTCAGAGGAAGTCCGCCCGTTTATACTGTCAAAGCCGTCATTGACTGCAATAAAACGGATACCAAGCGCTGGAAATATCTGGTCAATATAACGTCCTGCCTCCACAAAGTTCCTGCCAAAGCGGGACAGGTCCTTGACAATTACACAGTCAATCTTCCCAGCTTCAATCTCCTTCATCATGCGCCTGAAATTCGGGCGGTCAAAATCTGCCCCAGAATACCCGTCATCCACACATTCCATACAGGCGGTGATGTCCTCCCTGCCGGAAAGGTAACTTTTAATCAGGTCTTTCTGATTTACGATACTGTCGCTTTCCTCCTTGTCGCCATCCTCTTTCGACAGCCTGACATAGATTGCTGCGCGGTATATCCTATTTTCTTTTTTTTGTTCCATCGTGAGCCTCCCATGTAAAAAATTCCCTGTCAGAACGTTCCACAATGGGCTTCACTGGTTTTATGCTTATTTCCATGAATATAGCATTTTAAAACGTGAAAGTCAAGCAACGCCCGTGAAAATTATCTGATTTTATCCCTTGTACCGCTACAATGTTTTCAGGTAATGTTCCAGCCGGTCCTCCAGTGTTGCATCCGTATCGGCAAAGCTGATTTTGACAACTGCTTTTCCACAGCGGTAACAGTACGGGTTTCCAATCTGACGCAGAAAATCTGCAAACCGCTGTCCACGCGGCAGCGTCCGGTCAACCTGTACATCCCTGATGTCCATTAGGGTATCCCTGTCAACGGTGCGCACATCCACCTGTTTCATCTGCTGTAACCTGCTTTTACTAATTGTCCCCATCGCATCACCTCCTGTTATGCTTGTTTTATATTATGAAAGTACAGCTTGTCATCATGTCATTTTTTCCCTGTTTTATGTAGGATAAAACAGAAACGCTACATTCCCTTTTGCCTGTGACAATGCCAGACACCATTACCCTCGAAAACGGTAAGGAAGTTTCTTCCCCCCGCGCTGTCCATTATATTTTTCCAATATCACACGGGCAAAACGAAGCGCAATGTTGTTCGTGGAAAAATCTGCCCGTCCCCTGCGGTTAATCTCATCTGGGTCTGTCTGGGAAAGCCGTGCAGTAAACGTGCGGTCATTCATTTCTGTTTCATACGTCTTTACAAAAAGCGCCATGCCTGACAGCACAGCAGCGGTCAGCGAACGCGGATCGCCCTGCCATGCGTCCCATAACAAGTGCAGCATACGGGTAAACGCTGCGCCTCCTAATAAACGGTATGCGTTTACTAATGCACGTGTAGTAACAATCTCACCCGTTTTTCCTTTGCTTTTGCCCAACGCCCAGACAAAGCCGCTGTTTTCTACCAAATTCCGAATTTCTGTTGTTTCCGGGTCTGTGCCGGATTCTGCCAGTGCATTGGTAGACTGTGACAGACTCAAGCGTTTTTTCGCCTTGTCCAGCTTGTAACAAAGAGCGGCTTCCTGCTCATAAGTCAGCCCGCTGTATACTTTACAATTCACCATCACACCGTTGCCATGATTCATCTTCCGCATAGCAGAAATACGGTGCTGCCCATCCACGACATAAAATTTTCCATCACGAAAACTAACTATAATTGGATCAAGCAGACGCTCGTCCCATTCCCGTATCAGACGATCCACTTCCTTCTGATTAACAGGGCGCTGGTAAGGAAGCCCTGATGTCAGACGGTTCGTGTGAAGTTCCCTGTCAACACCTGGATTCTGGTATTCTGGTTCTGCCTGCCGTGTCCCCTGTTCTGGCTTAGACGGCTTTTGAGGGTTATGTTTTTTCTATAACTGCTCATGTCAATCCCTATCCTTTCTGTTTTACTGCTGTTTCTACTTTCTGGAAAAAACCTTCGGCGGCTTGACACAAGGAATTTACAAGCCCTTTTAATTTTGCAAGCTGCCCTTTCGTCAAGCATGGATACACTGTGTCATAATAAGGATCGCTGTACCAGTCCAGTTCCCGATGGAATTTCCGCACAAATGCAGTGTATTCCTGTAAGAAACTGTCTGGTGTGCCACTGCAATCCTTATCAGGGTCTTTTAATTCGGCAATAATTTCTTTTAAGCTGGCACTATCGTTTTGTGCCGCTTTGTCTGGAATGGCAAAAGCCGTTGCCGCTGTTTCCTGTCCCGCCCTTTGTTGTCCTTGAGATTCCGTTTCTGAAAGCAGACTATTTATTATCTCTTTTTCTGCTCCAACGATAACTTCCCCTTCTATTTTGCTGTCGCTGGCTGTCTGATTTTGGGTCGGGTTCTGTTCTGCAAGCTCATCTTTTTTGTATTCCTGTGTCATATCCGCTGTTTTTTCTGTCCTTGTCTTGTATTCTGCTACTTTGCTGATTTCTTTTGTCGCCAAAAGAACAGCAGCTTCCTTCTGCTGTTCTGGTTCCAGACGTGACAACTCCATTGTTGTCTTTTTTGACAGCTTTATATCGGTATCTTTAATGATTTCTTTTGCTTCTGGCGCCAGATTTTTTGCTGTCTTTATCTGACGTTCCACTGTACGGGGAGCGACACCGAGCTTATCAGCAGTATCCTGAACAAAAGATTTTCTGGTGAGCGACATTTTGTCGCTCACCACATTTTTATGCTGGTTGCCACGGAATGAACCGCCATCATAGGTTGCTTTCGTTTCCGGGTGGAGCATTTCATAAATCTCTTTACGGCGCAGCAGCATCTCACCATATTCTACAGCGGATAAATCATTTCTCACAAAATTTTCATCAATCTCCGCCAGTTCTGCCTGTAAACCCTCCAGACTGCTTATGCTACACTCCACTTCTATCCAGCCAAGCATCTTTGCCGCTTCCAAGCGATGCAGCCCTGCAATTAAAAAATATTCCCTGTCTATGGTAATCGGATTTAAAAGCCCTAATTCCTGGATACTGTCTGCCAGTTCCTTTACATGGTCTGTATCCAGCTTCCGCCGCCCGTCTTTCCTTTTAATTTCTTCTATGGGAACCTGCATAACTACCACCTCCCTGTCCTTCTTTTTTGTCCTGCCCACCGAATGAAACACCATGCACCACAAACTGCCCTGCATTTCACCAACTCTAATACTGTCAAAAAGCAGCTTGTGGCGACAAGTCTTGCATTCCGCAATAAACCATAAATATCATTTTAATTAGAAATCCACACCAATATCAGACTACAAAAAAGTATCTTTCCAGCGCGAATATCGTAACTTTTTTCAAATCTTTCTGTTATGCCGTATTATCAGACAACGGGATTGCCCTTCTGCTCACCCCGGCATACACCAGCCAGACCATGAAAAAATCCAGCCAGTTTGGGAATATCCAAGCTGCTTCTGGTTTGGAAGCACCATGATACCAACAGCAGGCGGCGATAGTTGACGAAGCTATCCAGACCATGCCCATCGTATCCCCCTTTCACCCTGCGGTACGGGAATGATTTTGGTTCTCACTCGCTGGCGGCTCATGGCGGTCCGGCATCACCAATACCGGTAACAGACCCTTCGGGTTGCCGCTCGTGCCTTTGATGTTATCTTATTGACGGGGCAGGACAAGACAAAAGCTACTTTCTGTCCCGCCTCCGCAGACAGTCCTCGCGCCCGTGCCTGTGGCGCTTGCCGCTTTCACGGCTCCACACAGCAGGAGAAACTTGAATACTGATTTATGAACAGGTTTGTTTCCTGTTATTTGCCAATGTACCTAAGAAGGTGCAAAAGCCCCCTCATAAGGTAAGGGACTGAAACAGGGAATTGATAGAAAAATTTTTAATTTATTTTTCCATCAGTTTTTTCAGCTTGTCCAATATTTTGTTTTTCCGATAATGAATGGTATTCTGTGAAACAGCAAACCGTTTTGCTGCTTCGCGTTCTGTTTTTTCCAAATAAAACAGTTCTTCCACTAACTCCATCTCCTCATCAGAAAGTTCCTGTAAAACAACTTGCAGTTTTTCTAACAAAGACGACTTGATTACTGTATCCTCCACAGAATCCCCAAGTGCTGGAAACTGCCAATCCTGTTCCAGAAGATGTTCATACGACTGTTCTCTGCCAGGAACAAAGTGTTCTTGTTTTGTGATCGGATCAACTACTGTACGCCCTTTTTTAGCTTCCCCATAAAATAACGCTCCTTGTCCTCCGCATGGTAATATGCATGATAAACTTCCTCTGTGACTTTAACGGGTTTCCCATCTATGTATAAATAAAAATCTTTCTGATCCATGTTTTCCTCCGAAATTCTGAAATGTGAATAGGTTCCAGAATCCCGAAGGTGGGGAACGACAGTGCAACGTTATTTGCCATATCCCAATATAATACCAACCAAAATGACTATATTGAAAAACAAAATGCCCATATGGCATTAAACCATACAGGCATAGTAAAACAAGGAATTTATATCATAGCAAAACATACATATCTATAAAATTTTTTTCATATATTAACAAGTATTGAATAATCTTCAAATATACCCCCAATACTTTACTACATTAAATTTTCTAATAAACAATATTATTAAATATATTTTTATAAATTTACTTTTACAATACAAGGATTACCTCCCCCTTTTGTATCACAAAAACTATAATTATTACAGTTATAATTAGAACACCCATCATAAGGACAGTTATAGTAATTCCCAAAACATGCACAAGCAACCGCACTGCAACTATTTTTGACATTATACTGTGAATTCATTAATATATCCATAATTTACCTCCTAATATTCAAAAATTTTTGTGGTCTTTTATAAATTTATTATTTCATCTGCTATTTCTATTACTTGTTTATCATGTGATATAATAAAAATAATTTTATTTTGTTTAATATCACATATTACTTGCTTAAATACATCAATACTACTAAAATCTAACGCAGAAGTCGGTTCATCAAAGATTAATATAGGAACATTCTTTAAAAGGATTCGTATAATAGAAATTTTCTGTTTTTCACCTCCTGATAGTTTACTTACATTTTCTGAAATTAAAGTATCAAACTTATCAGGTAAATTATTGATCATATCATATATGTCAAATCTTTTACACCAATACTCTATAGTTTCAAATGTAACATTATCTATTCCATATACTAAATTATCAAGAATAGAACCCTTTACCAAACAAGGTTCTTGTTCCACAACACCTATCATATTGCGCCGTAAATAATAACGATCTATTTCCTTAATGTTTATTTGGTTAAATTCAATCTTTCCATCATAATCTGGATATAAACCAATCATTAAATTAATAAAACTTGATTTCCCGGCTCCATTTGCTCCTTTCAAACAATATATATATCCTTTTTTTAAAACTGTAGTTAGCGAAAACAAAATTTTATTTTCTGCATAATGTGAAAATTGTACACGTTCCATCGAAATTTCAGTAACATTATCTAATTTTATAAGACCATTTGCTTCTTTAGGTTCTGTTTCAAATTCCTTTAATCTATCGTAACTTACTAAAACTTGTTGATAAGTACTACTTAAAGATGTAAAATAATTCACAGAATACATAATTATCGAAAAATATGTGGAAATTATTGAAAATTTCCCAATACTTATATAACCTTCAATAACTTGTAAACCTCCATAACATACAACAAATGCATTTATTGCTTTTAATACAATTTGATTTGTATTGCTAAAAAAATAACTAAATCGAAAAAATCGAATTACAAAATTAATAAACTCTTGGTACCCTGCTTTTAATCTATTGTTTGTTTCTTTAAACAATACATTTGTTTTTATATATTTTATATTGATAAATTGTTCTGCTATTTGAGCCTGATATTTGTTTGATTTCTCTTTATAGAGATAATTTGTTTTATACAATTTATCTTTAAATTTAATATACAATAATATATAAATCGGAATTGCCAAAATCAAAATAAAAGGTATCGTTTTATCAATCACAAATAAGATAACTAATGAGATTAAAATCGAAAATATATTAAAAAATATTAAAACAGGATTAGAGATGCAAAAATCCGCCAAAGAATTCGTATCATCATTTATCCTTCTGCTTAAATATACAGCATCCTTTGACTGAAAAAAATATAATGGAACTTTGTTTAAATGATTATAAATTTTCATATTTAATGTAAAAGCAACATCATTCAATAATCGTGTATATGTTAAATCTTTTAAATATGAAATGATTAAATGCAATATATTAACCATTAAAATTATGAAAGAATATAAATAAATAATATTTCTAGTATGATTACCAGCAAGAATATCAATATAATTTCCTGAAATATAAGGAAGTACGATTGTTACAATCCAAAATATAAAACTATATAATATAAATTTGAAATAGCGTGTTTTATAGCTAAATATATAATCTTTTATGTAGAAAAAAACTTTCATCGTTTCACCTATGTCAAAATAAAATTTTCATCGGATATATTAACAATCCATATAGCAAATATAAGTCTTTATATCTGCTATATGGATTTGAATTAGTAACGTTATAATGCTATCCTCGATCTATATTGCACACAAATACAAAACGATCACACGTTGTTACTTCTGCACATCCGTAAAATGGGCATGACGGTTCAAAATGAGATTCCACTTCAGATGGAAATAAAAGCACTTCCATAGTTCTCCTCCTTTTTCCACCTATTATCCTTTATCCTGAGCACAGGTGTAACCATATGAAGTACAAGTTTGTAAAACAGTACAACCATTATACGGACAATTAAGTGGCATAATATTACCTTCAGATGCATATACCAAAATCTCCATACACTTTCCTCCCTTCTTGTTATGGCAGTGCTAAGTCCAAAAAATATGCCAAACAAAAACAATTACATAAAAACTGTACAACAATCTCCTAACTTTACACTATCCATACCATAAAATTTATCAATAACTATTGTATATTAAATAGTTCTGATACAAATTAATTGTTTATAAGTAATTGAAACACACATTCATATGCATCTACTATCATTCTTGGCTGTCCCAAACCAATTGTAAAATCTCTGCTCCAATCTGAAGGCAATTTTATATTGCAAAAACTATCACTTAATTGAAATTTCAGATTTGTTGGCTGCTCTGTAAATGCAAACTCTATACAAGACTGTTTTGCTTTGAGTTCAAAATCTTTTGATATAGGTTCTGAATTTATTTTATAGTCATCCCGATATGAGTCAATATTCAATTTATTATCACTATTTTTATCATTTATCCTAACTGCACAATTTTCTGTTATAATGTTTCCATCAATATTAATATCATCTAAAACAATTCCTGAACCTATTTTTCCGTTAATACAAAGGAGATTAATATCTCTATCCGGTATTTTAATAAGTACACCCCCATCATTTAGGGTAGGACCTATTCCAGTTCCTATACGATTTAAAATAATCTTATAATTATCTCCATCTTTTAATGTTACCAAATCATAAATTTCATCCGAACCTGTTCCATAGTATTCTGTTTCTATTTCATTAGAATTACTCATTTCAAATTTAATATTTGCCCCTTCAACCTCAACTTCAATCATGTTATTAGTTCCTTTCTCCTGAGCCTTCGACATAGAAGACATTCCACATACTAAAATACTAATAAGAACTGCCAAAGTGATAATTTTACCTTTCATTTTTCTACCTCCAAAAAATAATACTACATATAACTGTTATAATTATTTAAGTTACTTCTTATTTCTTTGTTGTAATATATAATTTGTATATTCTTGTAAGTATCTCTCAAGACTGTATTTCTTTTCAGTACATGAGGATTTATTTAACATCCTTTTATTTGGACAGCCACCCATACATATAGGAAGGCATTTACAAGTACTGCACTCTAAATCAGATGTAGGATCATACATCACATATTCAAATGATTTACAAATCCCTTTGATATCTGACATCTCAGAAGTATCAAGGAAATTAAATAATATCTTATCCTGTTTTCCAATATCTTCCCAACACTTATACATATTACCATCTGGATCAACTACATAATTATTTACAGAATCAGCTCCACAAAAACATGTAATTAATCTTGGATATGTATTAATAATATTGATACCATTATCCTTAATGAAATTGAAATTACGTTTTGAAAACAATTCAGTAGACATACACTTTTCAGAAGAATAATCATCTGTAGATTGTACAAATCCCAAATATACTCGCACTTTATCACTAAGGTTATTTTCTTTTAAAATAGCAAATACTTCATCAATTCTATCCTGATTTTCAAAATCAGTATTAATCCTAATAGTTAATGTTTGCAAATAATCAATACTATCGCAAATATTTCGTATTATTCTCTTAAAAGTACCCTGACCATTAGCAAGAATTCTTCTTGCATTATGAATATCTTCTGGACCATCAATTGTAATTTGAATATTTTCAACTTTTAATTCTTTTAATTCCTTTGCAATTTGTGGTGTTAAATGATAACCATTTGTTACCATGCTTGAGTTATATTGAACTCCTTTTTCTTGACATATTGCAATGAATTGTTTAGACATATTTTTGATTAAATCCATTTCTAATAAGGGTTCTCCTCCATACCAATCAATTGATAAATTATGTATGAATTTTGCCCAGCCTTCAACAAAACTTACAACCTTATTTTGAACTTCACTATTCATTCTCTTATTTTGCAAACTGCTTTTCTCATAACAATATGGACATCTAAAATTACAATTCATAGTAGGTGCAATTGTCAGACCAATATGATGTGTACTAAATCTGTCTTTATACATATTATATCTTAGTAATGCCAATTCATTTATCTCATCATCTACTAAATAACCTGTACTATATAATGATTGAATAAAATCTTCATCTTTTATTTTTTCATTATTTTCAATAAATCTTCGTAATACTTCATAATGCATTTTATCTAAAAGTGCCAGGGCATTTGTACGAGTATTATATATAATTGTAGAATCAACTTTTTCATCATACGGAAAAAATAAATTAAATACTGATTGTTTCATAATCACTATCCCTCTGTTCACAAAAATTAGTAAAATCTATAATAACTTTCTCAACTCATCTGCTTCTTCCTCTGACAATTTGCCATCACCTATAAAAGCTGCTACAAAACGGGTAAATGAATTTCCATAACACTCTGCCACCATTTTTTTCGTCCAGTTATGAATATGCTGCTCTTTTGTACATAACGCATAATACACATTATACGATGACATTCCCCTGTCTGTTCCAACCAATCCCATTTTCTGCAAACCAAGCAAAAATGTATTTAAAGTCTGTACTTTCCATGTTTTCTTCCACTCATTTACAGCAACATCCATAATCTCCCTAAATGACATTGGTCCCTGTGCTGCCCATAACAATTCCATAAGTTGTAGTTCTGTGTTCGTCAAACCATAATTCTTTTTCATCTGGCTCATTCCTTTCCATATTTAATGTGGGCAAGATTTATAAGTTACAGTGCTTTTTAATTCTCCAACTTTTACATCAGAGCAGATAGAACAAATCTGTGCCTCATAACTATTTACTATACACCCGCCTTTTTCATCTTTTTTATGATCATTTAGAGTTCCGTGTACAGAAAAATCATGACTGCAAGGAAGTCTGTTATTTTTATCTAGTTTGCTTAAATCAAATATATTTCCATTATCATCTACAAAAAAATAATCTGACATCAATTCTGCCTGCATTGTTTCTTCTGTCTCAATTACAACATTAATATCTGTTCCAAGATCATAACCTGCATCATTATAAATTCTCATTGGCGGTTCATATGCAAAAGCTGTTATCCCACCAGCTATGCATATAAATAATGTCGTAATAACAGGTAAAACAACTTTATATTTCTTAGCTCTTTTCATTTCCAAAATTCTCCTTTTATATACCCATTTACTTCTGCTATTTGCCATACCAACTAAGAATTGTCCTTTCGTAGTAAATTCATTTTGTACAGCCAGTTTTAAAATTAGTTCTCCATACTGCTTACGTTCTCCCTCTCCTTTTCCGCTAATTACAACACTGTCACAATACATTTCGCTGATAACTGAAATTTCATGAAACATAATGTAGACTAAGGGATTATACCAGTGGACAGCCATCACCAATAATCCTATATATTTTATCAGTAAGTCATGATGCTTAATATGTACTAACTCATGCCGAAGCATATATTCATATTTATCTACATCTATGCGGTTTTCCCATTTAGGATATATCAGAACAGAAGATAAAATACCACTTATCATTGGTGACTTGCAGTATTCAGAACAAACCAATTCTACGCTCTTTTTTATCCCCATTTCTTTTTTTATCTTATAAAAAAGTTCTTGTTCCAGATGCGTTGGTTTTTCAGAAGCAACAAGGCAAACATTTTTCCATTTCCAATATTGAATTATGTGTTTTTGTATGATAGCACCTGCGACAATTCCAACAACAAGAACCACTGTCAGCATATATCTAACTTTTGACGAAAACTTTATAAAATCCTGACTGACAATAATGATATACTTTTCGTCTACAGTTACCAATGTATTGTTGATCTTATCCCATAATTGGGGCAGACTGCTATGAATTATATTCATTATTAAATACTTACAGACTGGTATTGGAACCAGATAAAAAATAATTGCTATTTTTAAAATCCTGTATTTCCACGCTAATGTAAAATACTTTTTTGATAATGGATAGGTCAAAATATATAAGAGAAAAACCATGTTTCCCGATAATGACATAGCGAAAAGAATATTTTGAAGCATATATTTCCTCCGTATTTTTGTGAATGACTCCTCCTTCTTAACATATGGTGATTCTACAATTATTTTATAATGAAATTTTGAATTTCATACTCTACAACAAATAGCTAAATTCGGGTATTTTCCTAGTTGAATATAGTAGATATTATCCGTGAAACAGCTTATTACTTTTGTTGTTGTATATCCTCAAATTACTTCCACATAAAATAATTTTTAGTTGTTACTAGATTGTATTAATTTTTTCTAATATAATCTAGTAACACTATATATTACTTTGCAAAATTTGTCAATATGTATTTTTATTATCAAATTTAACATTGCAATTATTTTAAACCTCCTGAAAATTTTTTGTGTTTCAGACTTTCCTTTTATTTTTGCAGCTATAAAGCTCAGGTACCAGAGTTATCAAAAAGTTCCGATAACATACGTTATAGGAACATTCCAATAACTCTGGCAAGCAATGACTAAGGATATCCTTTTCGGATTTCTTAGTCACGCATCGTCCGCCTTACGGCGTTCTTGCTATGCTTGTTGGGGACACCCCAAGCCCCGACAAAATATGCAAAGGCTGCGCCTTGCTTTTTGTGAACACGCCTTACGGCGTGGCTTTGAAAGATTACTTTTTTCTGTCTTTATTCCCTTTATCCCTTATTATTAAGAATCTTTTTAAGTTTTTTAAATATTATGTTATTATTGTGCAAAAAATCTTCTTAAAGAGTATATTATAATTCTTTGTGCGACTGTTGATTATCTCTTATCTGGGATATGCTTTAAGAGCAAACAAATACTCTTTTGGAAGGTGAAATATTTATGAAAGATAGAAAAGGTTTTGGTAATCGTATCAAAGAAATTAGAGAGTTCCGAAATCTTACAATTGAAAAAGCTGCTGAATTATGTGACTGTTCTGAAAGTACATGGAAACAATATGAACGTGGTGAACGATTGCCAAGTTTGCCTAAACTTAAAAACATATGTTTAATTTTAAAAGTGAAACCAGAATATCTTTTTGGATCAGAATTAGATACATTACAAAAAGACCTCTCAGAAGTCGAACAACTAAAATTAAAAATTGAACAGCTTTCCCCTGACGACATAATTGTAATGAAAGCAGCGGTTGAAAAACGATTGGAGCTTTCATCCAAAAAAACTGTTTATTAATTTGAAAGATGATTTTATGAAAGAATGAATCCAAAGGGGCTGTCGCAATAAGCTTTAATGATACAAGATATAGTATAAATCGCAACACGGTACTAGACGATATTGTATGCATTTGGCTTAATGCGACAGCCCCTTTTTATGCACACAGATGTGGAAAGGAGTATGCAGCTAAAGCTTCCTGCGTCCGGCGCGGCAAGTAGGTGAAGTAACCTTCCCTACTCGATTGCGCATGGGCATCCAAAGGAAAAATGTCAGCAAAGCTGACGAGTACCCAACATGCGGGTATGGAAGATAAATCTTCCATACTCAATTAATAAAATACCATGATAAAAATTCAAATTATCCATAAATATGCAAATAAAATCCTTATGCCAATATATCAAGGTTACAAGAAGTATTTTGGAAAATAAATTATTCAATTTCAACCAAAAATAAGATTGGAAAGTGTTGATTAAAATAAATTTTTAACAACTATTCTATAAGTTGACCTTTTGACTCTAACATCATGTTATTGCGTTCAATATACTCTTAAAGAGTACATTCAACTCTATATGCTCCTGTTGATTATCTGTTATCTGGAATATGCTTTAAGAGTAATAAAATACTCTTATGGAAGGTGAACTGTTTATGAAAGATAGAAAAAGTTTTGGTAATCGTATTAAAAAAATCAGGGAATATCGAAAGCTCACGATTGAAGAAGCTGCTGAATTATGTGACTGCTCTGATAGTACATGGAAACAGTATGAACGTGGCGAGCGATTGCCAAGTGTTCCTAAACTTAAAAGTATATGTTTAATTTTAAAAGTGAAACCGGAATATCTTTTTGGATCAGAATTAGATGCACTGCAAAAGGATCTTTCAGAAATTGAACAGCTAAAATTAAAAATCGAACAACTTTCTCCCGATGATATGGCTGTAATCTCGGCAGCAATTGATAAACGACTGGAATTATTAAATAATAAATATTAATCAATTACTTTTTCCTTGACATAACATTTTTTATATTGTACTCTTAAAGAGCATAAATATACTCTTTAAGAGAATTGGGGGATTGTTATGTTGAACGACATTCCATATAAAAACATTATGAAGAATGAACGTAGATATAAAGTTTGGCTGCTCCATGATGTAGATAACAACAGCTTTGCAAAGATAGCAAAAAAATATGGTCTTTCGGCAGATACAATTACTGGTGATTATTACAGGATTCTGTCGTTAAAATTGAATTACTATGTAAATCATCTGTCCATTGTACATGGACATAAAGACACCACATATTTCAAAAAAATTTCGTTAAAAGCATACGAATGTTATCGTGGCATGAAATACGTACTGGCTTATTTTGAAAAAGAATACGCTGCTATTTTAAGTGAATATCGAAATGGGGAACCAGGATTGCCAGAACAGTTTTTATTAGATTTACCACCCTTGCGAGAGGGATTTCGTAAGCGGACGATTTCCAGTCTTATCTATCTTAGAGAAACAAAGGGAATGACATACTCTGCTATTGGAAAACGGCTTAGATTGACGAAGGAAAAAGTGACGGATTTATATAATCATCACTATCATGTTTTATATTGTCAGTTATTGGAAAAACTGACAGAAATTACTGGAGATTCCAGTTTAAACAACGACCATTGGGACACCTACCAACTTAAAAACGTGAAAAAGAAATATGACGATCTGATAAATGAATATCCTGAGTTATGCAACAACATTCTTGAAAACCTGAAAAAATAGACAGATATAAAAGATTTGAAAACTAATTGACATATTTCCCCGCCATACATATAATAATAGTATAAGGCAGGCAACAATGAGTGTCTGTTAAAGCGTGGAAATAAAGGAGTGCGCCGGTATGCATTGTTTTATGGAGCTTTCAGGAGGGGTTGTGCAATGAAACCTCAAACCGGCTCAGGCAAATTGTTCTATGGAATGATCTGCTGAAAGAAAATGCTCAAAAAGTCCCTGCCACACGGCAGGGACTTTTGCATACAGAAAAGAGGATACCTATGGATTTATTACAACAATGACGACCGCATCACCCTAAAGAACACAAATAAACCAGAAAACTGACACATACTCTCAGCGTTGTACTGCTTTCTGGCTCTCCTGTTTTGATAATTCCAGCCCTAAAATCCTGTCAATGTTCTGCTTTGCCTTCTGGTATTCTATCATTTCTTTCCGCGCCGTTTTATACTCCTCATAACACGCTTTTTTCTCTAATAATAATTCGGCGTATTCCTTAGAAAGCTGCGCCACTTTTGGAACAGGCTTTCCCCCTAATGCATCAAAAGCCGCTTTCGCTGCCTGATGTTTTTCGATTTCGTCCGCGTGTGCTGCATAGTATTCTTTTTTATAGCGCGACTTTGTATACTCTTTATAGGTATCCCGCGTTTTAGAATAATTAATGATGTGCATCTTTAGCTGTGCTTTGTCTGCCATACGCCCTTCAAGCTGTTTGATGCGGACAGACAGTGTATCAAATGACTCTCCTGCTGTTTTGGAACGTACCGTCAGTTCGTCATAGTCCGTTATTCCATGATCCAGCAAAAAATTCAATGTCTTTGCTGCTTCCTTCAAATTGAAAATCTTCGCCCACTGTTCATATCCCTTCCCTTTTCCAGCATTAATTTTCGCCTGAATATCTACAAGCAAGTTTATTTTCTTATGCTCTTGTGTATATCTGGCTTTCGCTGCTGTCCTGGCATCAATTCCTTCGATCCGTTCCTTTAATGCGCTTTCTGTATATTCATCCCCTAAACGATAGGAACGTAGAAATCTTTCCTGATCCGGCGCACGAAATTCCAGTGACTTTCCACGCTGTTTGACCTCATACCCCTCCGCCCTCATGCGTGCCAAAAATTCCTCAAAATCCTTACAGCCGGGTAGTAAATAGTCTATATTTTGTCGTAAGCGTCCCTTAAAGCTGCGTCCCCGCTTTGCCGCCGCCTTTTCCTGGTAGCGTTGCCCTTTCGCTTTTGGATTTTCAATCACAGAGTAGCCATGTTCTTTGCAAATCTGGTCGTTCAGCCTGCGCAGCGCAAATGCAGAATTTTTAAAATTCTTAAATTTCCCGTCACAGGCTAAATTCGTGCTGTTAAATTCAATATGCGTGTGAATATGGGCTTTATCTGTATGTGTGGACACAACAAACTGGTGCTGTCCTTTTGTAAATTTCATGGCAAGCTCATATCCAAGTTTGTTTGCTTCCTCTGCCGTAATTTCCCCCGGCTGGAAGGATTGCAGGATACGATAGGCGATAATGTCTTTGTCTGCTGGCAGGCTTCGTCCGGTTTCTGCCTCATAAATCAATTTTCCAGTTTCAAATTCCTCGGCTGCTGTTTCAGGGCTGCACATATAGGAAGTGACCAGCGTGCCGCCGTTTGTTTTCTCCTCTTTCTGGTCATAATCCAATCGGTCATGGAGTGTCTGCTTTCGTGATTTGTTTCCCGCCGCCTTGCGTGGAAGTAAGTCGGAAACTGCCATACCGTTCTCCTCCCTCCAAAGTTATTTTTACCTTTCTATTCTTTTGCGGGCTTCTATCTGTGCTTTTTCTTGCTGCCTCTCCTGTTGCAATGCTGCCGCCTTTTTCTGTAGCAGCTCATTATAATCCTTTCCAAAAGAACGGGGAGGCGGATTGTCTGCCATTACTTGAATACGCTTGGAAAGTTCCTCGTCTGACTGGACTGCTTCCCTGATTTTTTCCATTCCGGTTAGTCCCGCCACATCATTGTCAAGACAAAGACTGACTTGGGTAACAGCCGTGTGGGAATATAAAAAAGCAAGCATTGCAAGGGGTGCTGTGCCGCCTAATGAAAGATAATGGTTTTTTGTCCAATCCTCTCCCTGCATTTTTAGCAGAGAAGCAATAGAAAGGGCGTCTATGGGGCTTTCTGCCACTACTAGGCAAATACTGTCTTTTTGTATGGCTGGCAGAAAAAAACTGTACCGCTTATCACTTCCTTCCACATCATTCTTAAATGTACTGTATATTCCCCGCAAGCAGGCATAACGGGCTTTTCCAGCGGCATCACGCCCCACAAACACACAATTGCGATAGTGGCGGCTTTCATAGAGAAGTCCTTTGGCAATACAGTGATTAATGATGTCTGCATCAATCCCCCTCTGTCGTAAATAAGATACCACAGCCGTCCCGCACGGGTTTTCTTCGGGCAGGGAAAACGGCTTTTGGGACTTCTGCTTTGGCATGGCAAGCAGCGGTTTTCTTTCTGCCGCGCCCCGTTCCCCACAAAGTATTTCCACCGCTGAAACAAAATCCATGCCACGCACTTTTATTAAATAATCCAGTGCAGTCCGTCCGCCAATCCCTCTGCTGTGCCAGTGCCATTTTCCATTAGAGATTTTCAGGCTGTCATGGGTGGCGGTACAGTATTCGCTCCGTCCGCATTTTTTCAGTTCCAGTGGCTCATAAACCTGTAAATAAGTAAATAAATCCCATTCCTTCGCTTTTGTGATCTGCTCTTTTGTCACTCCTGCCATATCCTTGCTGCCTCCCTTCATTTTTATCTTAATAACTGCGCCCGTGTGCATAAAAAAAGACAGGCACAAAAGGTTTCTTTCCCTCCGTGCCTGTCCCGTCCTTCATTTTATTTCAGTAAACTTTTTTACCAGCCCAAGCAGTGCTGTGTTTGCCGCCGCACAGCCTTTTTTAAGATCTGCCACATCCTCGGCATATAAATTTCTTGTTTCATTACAGCGGCGGGCAATCTGGTTGATATTCTCAGAAATGGAACGCAAAAGGCGGTTTAATTCCTTCACACTCCCCATATCCAGATGGACAATATAGCCGTCCACCGCCATTTTGCGAAGATATGCACGCTTATTTTTCGTGCCTGCCTGTTCCATTTTTTTCTCAATCAAGTTTAATTCTTTCTCTGTAACTTTGAAATACAGCCCTATGGTGCGCCCTTCCCCTGTTCGCATACGCTCACCTTCCTTCCCTGACATGCTCTGCACCGGATTGTGCTGGTACAAGCTGCTTATATTCCTGCAATGTTTGCAGCACAGAGGATTTTGTGCCTGACAATACAGGTTTCCCCTTGTCCTCCTGCACTGGAATATCTTGTATGGTTTCCTCCACAGATTTATCTGCCTCTTTTTCTGTCTGGTCAAGTGCAGTATTTAATTCTGCAAGCCGTGCTGTTTTTTCTGCCAGTTCTTGCTCCTGTGCAAATGGGCGGTCTGCCTCCTCCTTTGCACTTTCCAGTTCTTTATGCAGACGGTCAAGGTTTTCTTTGTGCCGTTGCAGACTTTCCGGGATTTTTTCCAACGCATTGTTAATACGGGTGACATTGCCCACTACATCATCGGAAAGCTCCGCTGTATAGCTTAAATTCTGTTTCATCGTAACTTGGAATTTTGCGCCATCAAAGGAGAGCTTCATTGGAAAGCCTCTGTATTCTCCCAATTCCACTTCTTTTCCGGGATCATCCATCAAACGACAGGCAGCTATGATTGCCTTTCCTGCTTCCTTACGCTCAGTATAGACTGTTCCCATTATGGCCATAGAGAAGTTATCTTCTTTTACAGGGTGCGTTTCCAGCATAGGCAGATCAGCAGTCAGACAGTCAATATAGAGTCGTGTTTCTTTTATTTTGTTTGGGAAATACCCACGCACTTTATCCTGCATCTCATACTGCTGTGCCAAATGGTTGGATTTCAGCATTTTTAATTTTGTCACCTGTATATCCAAATCCATTTTTTCCTTGATTCTGGTATCTCCAGTCGCCAGCATTTTCACTTCGGCGTAGGTGAGGGCGGTTGCGTCCACATCTTCAATCGAACGTGCTGGAGATTTGCTGGTCATGACCTGTCCGATAAACTTCTGTTTGGATTCTACCAGCCCCCATGTATAAGCATCAAATGTGCCTTTTGTAACATAACGAAAAATTTTTACCCTGTCATTTTCATTTCCACGCCGCACAATACGCCCAGCCCGCTGTTCCAGGTCGGCTGGGCGCCACGGGCAGTCCAAATCATGGGAGGCGATCAGTTTTGTCTGCACATTCGTCCCCGCACCCATTTTCTGTGTACTACCCAACAGGACACGCACTTGTCCACTGCGGACTTTCGCAAACAGTTCCGCTTTCTGTGCTTCTGTACTAGCGTTATGAATAAAAGCAATCTGTTCTGCTGGAATCCCTTTTGCAATCAGTTTTTTTCGGATATCCTCATAGACGCTTGCCTCCATTGCGTTTTCTTCTGGCGCTGCTTCCCTGTCCGATGGTGCTTCTGTTGTATCACTTTTGGCGCTGTCCCCTTCGGAACGCCCTTTTGGTGTGGAAAGGTCCGAAAAAATAAGCTGCGTCCCTTTCTGCGGTGTGCTGTCCTTCCATATTTGAAACACATTATTGACACAGGCATTGACCTTGCTGCCAGGATCGTCTGGGAGAAGCGGATTCATGATGCGCTGGTCAAGTGCCAGCTTGCGCCCGTCTGATGTCACCTTGAGCATGTTGTCAATTCGTGGGTCGATCCGATCCTTGCGTATCTTTTCTGCGCGGTCGGCAAGCCCTTTTACCATTAGTTTCTGTGCCTCGCTTGGCTCTGTCTGGACAGTGATATATTCCACGTCTGGCACAGGCAGCTTTAGCATATCAGCAGTCTGTATGTCAGCAGCTTCTTTCCATCGGCTGATTAATTCTGGCAGGTTATAAAAACGGGCAAAACAGGTTTTCAGGCGAAATCCAGTTCCTTCTGGCTTCAACTCCACCGCTGTCACTTGTTCCCCAAAAGTTGCCGCCCAGTTATCAAAGTGTTTCAGGCTTCGGGTTTTTCCAGTGCTGTCCTGATAGCCCTGTTCCAACATGTGATACTGGAGGTAACGCATCATGGTGTAAAGTTCCACCATTGAATTGCTCACAGGCGTGCCAGTAGCGAACACTACACCACGTCCTTTAGTCAGTTCATCCATATAACGGCATTTTGCAAACATATCGCTCGATTTTTGTGCGTCTGTCTGGCTGATGCCTGCCACATTGCGCATTTTAGTATGCATGTAAAGGTTCTTAAAACTATGTGCTTCGTCCACAAACAAACGATCTACGCCAAGTTCTTCAAAGTATACTGTGTCATCTTTTTTCTTATCGTACAATTTCTGGATTTTTGTTTCCAAAACCTTTTTGGTTTTCTCCATCTGCTTAATCGTAAAATTTTCTTCCCTGTTGATTTTTGCTTCACGGATTGCCTCCACAATCTCTTCAATCTGTGCCTGCATAATAGCTTCCTGACGTGCTGGAGAGATGGGGATCTTTTCAAACTGGCTATGGCCAATAATGACACCATCATAGTCCCCTGTTGCGATACGGGCGCAGAACTTCTTCCTATTCTTTGGCTCAAAATCCTTTTTTGTAGCAACCAGCACTTTCGCGCCCGGATAAAGGGTTAAAAAATCGCTGCCCCACTGCTCTGTCAGATGGTTGGGAACAACAATCATTGATTTTTTACATAATCCAAGCCGCTTGGACTCCATTGCAGCGGCAATCATTTCAAAAGTTTTGCCTGCCCCTACCACATGTGCCAGCAAGGTATTCCCGCCATACAGGACACGTGCCACAGCATTTCTCTGGTGGCGTTCCAATCGTATTTCGGGGTTCATACCATTAAAGTGAATATGCTGTCCGTCATATTCGCGTGGGCGTGTGGAATTAAATAGTTTATTATAAGTGGCACATAGGTCTGCGCGGCGGTCTGGGGCTTTAAAAATCCAGTTCTGAAACGCCTCCTTTAATGCATCCTGCTTCTGCTGTGCAATCGCGGTTTCCTTTTCATTTAATACACGGCTTTCTTTCCCGTCTATGTCATATCGGGTATCAAAAACCTGTACGCTGCGCTGGTTCAAGCTGGCTTCAAAAATTTCATAGGCGTTGATGCGTTTGGTTCCATAGGTATTCCAGACACGGGCATTGGTGGGGCTGTCCTCCCGTTTCCCTTTCAAACGCCATTCCCCTGTAACATCAGAATACATCATATCAATTTTTCTATTCTGCAAATAGTAAGGCGTCTGTAACAAATCGTATAAAAACCGTTTGTAGTATTTTGTATCTATCCATGGTGCGCCAATTCGCACACTGATTTCTGGTGCAGTTAGATCTTTAGGCTGTACGCTTTCCAGTGCTTCCACATTGACAGCAAACTCTGGGTGTTTTTCTGCTGCTTTGCGGGCAGTTTCTAATTTTTGGCGCACATTGCCAGAAAGATATTCGTCTGCTGGCTGCCAGCCTTTTTTCCATTCCATACCGCCTGCGGAAAAATCAAAAGGCCCCGTGTCAGGGCCTTTGAAAATAATCCCCTTTAAATCTGTAACAATCCGCAGAATTGTTTCCCTGTAGTTCTCCTCCTTTCCTCCCATCAAAGAAGCCATAAAATCTAAATCTACACAGGCACGTTCTCCAATGGACACACCAAGCGCCTCCACTGCTGTATCTACACTGGTGACAGGCTTCCTGTGCTGTATTGTACGTTTACTGAACATATCCGCTTTGCGTTTAAAATTTCCTTCTTCGTCCAACACTTCCAGTGAACACAGCAGTGGATAGGAAGAATCCTGGCGAAACGCCAGCCTGTTTCCCGAACTGTTAAGCCGCCCATATTTTTTCTGGAAATTGTCATAAAGAAGGTTTAACCGCGCCTGTTCTGATTGGATTGCTTCGTCTTTTGCACCGTTAAGCTGCAGGTCAATCAGTTTCCTTGCACTGTCACGAATCTTGATCATACCCTTGATACGGGCAGTTGGCATTTTCCCTTGCTCGGTAAGTGTCATGCGGGAGTTTTCACGGAAATAGAGTTTTCCATCCTTTTCAGTAAAGCTAAAATTGCGTACATTGGGATCTGCTGGTATGGATTCCCCTTTTTCGGTTTTCTCCTGTCCGGGTGCGTCCAGATGGAGCAGCTCTTTATTGGGCGGCGCAATCTGTTTCACTGCTTCTGAAAGCTGCGTAGCAAAGTCTGCACCCTCTATAGGCAGACAAGCCGTTTCCGCCTTATTCCCGTACATATTCTCCCAGAAAGACATCTTTCCAAGCACCATTTCTGGGTGCTGCAAATAATACTTGTTTATTGGTACACCATCCTCTGTCTGCCCAATCTGTACCCAATCCGGCAGTTTTTCGGGTGCGCTGCCTCTCTTTTGGAAAAAGAGAATGTCACTGGTCACTTCGGTTCCAGCATTGACTTTAAAGGCATTATTTGGCAGACGTATCGCACCCAAAAGATCTGCTTTTTGTGCCAGTCCCTCCCGCACTCTGCTGTTTGCTTTATCCAGCGTTCCTTTTGTTGTGATAATGGCGACCACACCACCAGGACGCACTTTGTCCAGTGTTTTTGTCAGAAAATAATCGTGAATAAATAGATTTTGCTTGTCATATCGTTTATCATGGACTTTATATTCCCCAAATGGCACATTCCCAATCGCAAGGTCAAAAAAGTCGTCTGGGTGTTCTGTCTTTTCAAAGCCTCCTATGGTAATGCCTGCTTTCTGGTAAAGCTGTTTCGCAATCCGTCCCGTTAGGCTGTCCAGCTCTACACCATAAAGGTTGGATTGCTGATATTTTTCTGGCACAAGCCCAAAAAAGTTACCAATACCGCAACTAGGTTCCAGAATATTCCCAGGTGTAAACTCCATCGTGCCGACTGCTTCATACATCGCCTTAATAACAGTTGGGCTAGTGTAATGGGCATTTAAAACGGTGCTTCTTGCAGACTCATATTCTTCTGGTGTTAAAAGTTCCTTTAATTTAGCATATTCCGTTGCCCATTTTTCATTGGCAGCATCAAATGCCTGGGCAAGCCCGCCCCAGCCCACATATTTTGCAAGTGTTTCCTGCTCCTCTGATGTGGCAAGACGATTTTCAGCTTCTATCTGTTTTAAAATTTGAATAGCCGCAATATTATTCTGAAATTTGGATTTCTGCCCACCTGTACCGAGTGTATCCTCTGTAATATGGTAATTATGGCGGTCTGTGCCAAAATGCAGTTTTTCCACAACAATCTCATACGGAAGTCCCCTGCTGGAAATACTTTCTGTTTCTGCTGTGGCAATCTGCCCGCCTTCGATTTCTACCATTTCTACAGATTGCTTTACTGCTTCTACAGATTGCTTTACTGCTGGTTCTGCCATTTCAGACGCTTGTACGATGTCTGAACTTACTTCTTGTTGCATTTCCTGTTCTTTTTCCACGAAATCACGGACAAAAGAAACAGATTCATCACGAAAGATTGGAAACCAGCCCTTTAATTCCATATCCCGTAAATGAACACGCCCGTTTGCATAATCTACGCTGTCAATCTCCATACGCCGTCCATCAATGGTAAGCTGCATTTTCAAAGGAATAAAGTCGGCAATATCACACTCCTTTACAACCTCATAAGAGGCATTTTCCCCTCGGCTTTGATCTGGCTGGGCTATTAAAACGCTTTGCCCACGTTCCAGCAGATTCTTTAATATGGACTGCCATTCTTCACTGCCTGTGACTGCCGTTTCCCCAAGTCCAGGGATTACCTGTGTCACAATCTTTGTCCGCAAAACAGGTGCGGCAGCTTGTGCATCTTTTCCGTAAAACAGATAACGACTCCCCACTTTTATGCCAATCAGCTTATCTGGGTACTGTGCCTTTAAATTTAAGTATTCCTCTACATTTGGAAGAATGTCTTGTGTTATTGTGGCTTCCTCTGCCTGTATTGATGTTTTTGTAATAATTTCTTTATTCTTTGGTATTTCTTTTTCTGTGTCTTTCTGTTCGTCTGTTTTTTCAGATATTTGTGGCGCAGCTTCCAGCGCTTCTGTTGTTTTTACTGATTCTGTTAGCACACTCTCTGGCTCTGCTTTGTTGACAACCGCAAAATCAAAAGTAAGCTGTCCGTCTGCCCGTTCTTTTACCTTTTCTTTTCCTTTCTGCTTTTTAGAAAGGGCGCGGGCGGCTGCTTCCAGTTCTCCAGCAGGTTCTTTTTGCTGCTTTGGCGTGCTGCTTTTTTCTGATTTTGCCTGTTTCGCTGCTTCCCGTTCCATACGCTTTGCTTGCAATGTTTCTTCGGAAAGGGGTGTAAATAAAGAATATTCTCCTCTCTGGAAAGATGCCATCGCTTCAATGGCGTCTTTCATAATCTGGTACTTTTGCCCCTCTTTTTCTGATATCAGAGCAAAAGTTTCCACCATATCTTCATAGAGTGTTTCACAGTGTTTTGGTGAATCCAGCAGAGGCTTAAAATCACACTCTGCCGCATTAATGTCCCATTCCCGTGTCTGTTTCACACGGGGATCATAATAGAAAAAGGTATAGAGTTTGCGGGCAAGGCACAGCTTTTCATAATCTGCCATGTATGTCTGTTCTTTTGCACTCAGATACGTTCCCGCATCTATCAGCCCGCGGATTCGTTTCTGTACCTGATTCCAGTTTATTTTTACAGTGTCATATCCTTCGTCACTGGAAAAATCATCACTGCGGGTCAACTGAATCCCTTTAGAATCATGCCATTCGTCGTAACCAATATATCCATGACCGCCATCGCCATATTCCTTCCGTAAAAAATCAGCACATTCCTTTGTATCATGCCCCTGCACAAAATAGGAGTAAATTTGCATCTTTCTCTCAGAAATGCCGCTTCCTCCTTTAAGCAAATCAGTTATTTCATCCTCTGTGATAAAACCTCCTTTGCATGGTTCAAACCCTTCTATGGCATAAAATACTTTCTGCGGCAAATTTAAGCTGGAAATCTGGGCAAGCAATTTTTCTGGTGTATAGCGGTTACGGAAACGCAAAAATTCTGGGTGTTTCTGATAGGCACGATTAAAATGTGTCAGTTCCTCCAAAATGGTATCCCTGCTGTCCTTTTTCATTAAAAGGCGCGCCATCTGCGCTACATCATCTGTAAATGTCTTATAATGCTGTATAACCGACGGCATCAGTCCTGCCTCCCTTGCCTTATCACTGAGGTTTTGATAGAAAAACCACAGTTTTTCTGCCAGTTCGGTATATTCATTTTCCTGTGCAGCATCCAATTTTTCCTGTCCTGCATAAGTGCCACTTTCTAAAAGTTGATTTATCAGCGCGGCTGCTTTTTCCCACGAAACAAGTGTATTGCCAGCTATGTTTGCAGTGAGTCCGGGTGCGATGCGGATACCTTCCTTATCAAACCAGAGGGCATATTTTTTTCCCGCAATTGAAATTCCCTTGCCGCCTGTGCCATATTCTTCCGAAAGGAAAGCTACTGCATCCGTCAGGGAAGGAGACTTTTGGAAATATGCCACAATCCGCAAAATGCTGTCATTCTTATTGCTGCCACTGGTTAAAGCGCGGGCTATAACATTTTCTGGTACATCAGACAGACTATTTACAGAAAAAGATGGTATTGGATCTGTTTTCGCTGCTGGCTCTCCTTGCTGTGCCTGTGCAATCCGTTCCACTTGTTCTTCTACAGTTGGAAAGAGAGTTAGTTGAAAATATGCTGGCTCTGATTCTGCCTTCTTTGTTTCAGAAACAGAAACGGCAGGTGTTACACCCGCCGTTTCTGTTTCTTTTTGGTTTTCCTGTTTTATTTCTGAATCTTCTTGTTCTGCTATTACTGATACACGATTTCCCGAAGCACGATTTCTTCCGCCTGTGCCGTAAAACTGTTCACTGCCTGAAGCCATGCCATCTGATCGCGATCCTTTAATTCCTCGTTCACGCCGCCCTGTTTCATCATCTCTGCTATTATCAGGTCTACCTGTTCCTGTGCCTGCTGGTCGGTCTGGTACAGGTGCGGCATCAGCCGTCCGGTCAGCAGCATGGAGGTGTATGTCCCGTGGTGGTGTTTCTTTAGGAAGTTCTGCCGCAGTATCCCGTACTTTCCTAATGGCTTCTCCTCCATTTCGTCCTCTCCGTCCAGCATCAGGTCTGGTATCTGGTAATCCCCGTTTTTCCTGTATTTCAGCTCTGCCATTTCCATTTCTCCTTTCTATGCTTTCACGCTTTAAAGTGTTAAACTGTTCTTTGTCTTTAGTATAACCGATGCGCTCTATTTTTTCAAGTGGTTTTTCTGCTTTTTCTATAGGGTTTTGCAGCCGTTCTTTGTCCTGTGTACGGATTGCTTTGCCAATCTCTTGTAAAATCCCCATTGACAAGGTACTGACAGCATCACCCAGATGATGCAAGACGTCAGGTGTGGAAAATGCTGTAATTCCTTCCAGTTTCTTATCCTCCAGATAGTCAGACGGCTCCAATCCGCAGCGCACCAGCAGCGTATATTGAACACTGGCAGTCAGGGTATTACCAAAACACCCTTTTACATTAAGTGTATTAAGCCCTTCTAAAAAATCTTTCTTTGTATCATAATCCAAATCCCGTAAATATTCTGGGTAAATTTTCTTTACTGCAAAGGAAGCGATTTCCATCAAGCGTTTTCCAAGATCCTGTGTGCTGCTCTCTCCATACTGGTTTTCCAGTGCGGTAAGGACAGATGCATGGTATTCCTGCCGCATTTCCCAAAGATACGGCATCTTTGCGCCGCGTACTGGACGGGTGTCCGCCACATCAAAAACATATTCCAAACGTGGTCTGCCGCTTTCACTCTCATGAATCAGTGCAATCCCCTTTGCACCTGCTTTTACCCATCGGCGCATTTTATCATTCCATATTTCCATTGCTGCACATGCAGTAGCATCCGGGCGTTGTGCATAGATTAGGAGCTGGTCATTAAACGAATACTTATAAAGCCTGGAAGCAGTATGCAGATAATGTTTCCAGTTGTCCACATTCTGTGTGACTTCACGGGCTGTTTGATCTGCCAGCTCGGAAACAAGCTGTATTTTTCTTGCCATGTGTGACCTCCTTTTTTATTTCCAAATAAAAAAACCCATAACTGGCTGATATGCCTTTGTCATGGGTTTCTTTCTGTTTTCTATTCCTATTTTTTATTATCTGTTTTCCCTTTGTTGAATTTTTCCAGCCACAAAGCAAATCACTTCTTCTGGCGTTGGAACTTTATCTCTGCATGGTACACATTTCTGGTAAGCCTCTGTTATACCTCCGTCTTTTGGCGGATTTTGATATGCCCAAAGGATCGCCTTCTGCATTTCGCTCCTGACTTCTTTGATTGTTACACCATTTTTTCGCGCAATCTGACGGTATATTTTTCTAATACGCATTGTGTGCCTCCTTTTCTATCTTTACTGTAACTCCATAATCATCTTGATTATAGGGAATTGTATTCTATATGTCAATGTTTTTTGATGATTTAATTCCCTATTTTTGCATAGTGTAGGGAATACAATGATAGAAAAAAGGACGGTGTAATAGAATGGAAGAATTTTTTCGTCAACGGCTGGCACAGCTCCGTGAACAAAAAGGGGTATCTGCAAGGGATATGAGCCTGACTTTAGGGCAAAGCGAAAGTTATATCAACAAAATCGAAAACGGAAAAGCATTTCCCTCGATGCAGTTATTTTTCTATATCTGTGACTATTTTGCGATTACTCCAAAGGACTTTTTCGATTCTGGAAACAGCAATCCTGCCGCCATCGAAGCACTTACCAATGATTTGAAAATGCTGACAGACAACCAGATTGCCAGTATCGCAGATATTGTAAAAGACCTGAAACGGTAAAAATGCCCGGAACAAGAAAGTCATTTTCTCCTTTGTTCCGGGCAAATATGTTCCACATAATTAAATTTCGTGTATTATCTTTTAGGGTTTATGTCGTAAATAAAAGGTCGTTTGGCACTTCGTTATAGCATCTTCTATTGGAAGAAGTTCAGGATATATTCCCATATGTTTATTAAGAATAGCCTCCAATCTTGTTCCTTTATCTTGCATAGTATGTTGCATACAAACTACATAATCAAGCAACTCTTTACCTCCAGCCGCCAAACAAATCTCATTGATACTTTTTCCAGCATATTCAGGATTTTCAGTTAAGAATTTACTGATTTCAGTGGATTTACTAAAACGTTCGTTAGTAATCTTATTATCTAAGCAATAGTTTTTGTGAATTTCTCTAAATGATGCATCATCATATTTTATAACATATATAGACTTCTCTAACTCATTCTCTAATGGTGAATTAATACAACTATCATTCATATTTAATTTCATCTTTAATTCTGTTGCTTGACAATAATGTGCTGAAAAAATTTCTGATCCGACACGGTTATCAAATTTCTGATCATTTAAGTAAACTCGACCAATGTCTATTTTTTCATTTCCATAATATAAATTTAAAATGTATAATGCACCTAACGCATGAAGTAGATTCTCAATACTTGCTTTTTTCAGTTTATTTCGTCTGTCGTGTTTTACATCTTGATACGCCTGTTTCCATTTGCTTCCGCTTGTTCCACGTTTATGAGCTTTGTGTAAAGGAGTTAATATTCTATTCTTCTCATCAGCAAAGTAGAAGTTAGCAGCGGAAACGGCTATTTGTTTCTTACTTAATACCCATTTCTGCTCCAGTAATGCCAAACAATCTGTATCAAAATATAAATATCTGGCATTCCCTTGTGGATCAACTGGAAGCATATTCCCTCCAAGCATACCATATAGTTCTTTAGAAAGCGCCTCAATTTCTACTGAACAACGTACAATTAAATCCGCTATAAATACTGAATACGTTCCAAGCTGATCATCAGAGAAGTAGATGTAATCAGATAATTTTAGAAACTCTTTTTCTAAATTTTTGTAAACTGACCAATATAAATTTGGTATAGGCATAAGCGAATCCTCCTATTCTTTGTTGTACTGATTATATCCCAGCTTTTCTCATATATCAACAACAAAACATGACTTTCTTCACAGAAATCACCCATTTTTTGTTTTTAATCTAAGTTTTTATACCATTCCCGTTTTATCCCATTTTCCTCTCTGGTATATGACAATCCGTATTAAGAAATACCCCACCGTTTCCGGTTCATTTGTTCCAATGCTTCCCTTTGGGCAGGGGACAGAACACGGGGAGGCGTGATTTTCAGCCATTTCTTAGGAAGCAAAAAAGTCAGCCCGCCGCAGTCGTTATCTTCTGTACAATGCACTTGCTCTGGGTACGCCTCACATAACTCTATGAGCTGCCTTTTAAGGGCATTGTTATATGTATACACACTCGCCGTCTGGTCTGCTTCATTAAATTGAATAATTGTTTCTTTTTCATATTTAGACAACTTCATCTTTCTGTCCCTCCCCTTCCTCTCTCTGATACGGACTCCCGCCCATTATGCGCCACTTCTTCCTGATGCCGTTTCAGGCTTTCTATCAGTGATGGGCGTTCCTTTTTGAAAGAAACACGTTCCTGTTCTTCGCCCACCCTCTTATAAAAATCTTCCTTTGCTGCTTCCTTGCCGCAGAAATAATGTCCCCAGAAAAAATTCTCTCTCCCAGACTGTTCATCATTTGTCACATTACGCGCCCACGTTACATATGGCTGTGGCGCTTTGGAATTTTCTGCAAGTACATACTCCATATGCCCAACAATCTCATTCTCCAATATCACATAGCCCTGATTGCTGCGCGGGCTTTCATTATTAGGGATTCCGTCAATCATGTTGGCGTTTTGTTCCGTGGAAAGCTCCACGGTTTTCAAATCATTTTCTTTTTCTTCAAATCTCTGTTTTGTTTCCATTTATGCACCTCCTATTTTTTTTTGGTCAAATTCCAGCTTGAAATTGACATATTTTCCTCCGGTATCTTCCATAACAATCGTTGCATCATACAGGATTCCTTTCTTTTCAGAATAAAGTCCTGTCATCTTTACTTTTCCGTTTTTCAGCAAGGCGGCAGCAACCTTTTTGGTTAACTCCTTGCGCTTACTTTTAAAATACAGGTTTTCTTTCCAGAGAGCAAATCCACAGGACGGAGTATCTTTATAACCAGCACAGTAAAAACTCTTTTTTCCTTCATAGACTGGTTTTTTGCAGCGTGGACATATTCCAATCACTTCCTTGTCAGAACCAGACAGGAAAGATTTTGCTTCTATGCTTACCCCTTCATAGGATTTTACAAGTTCACACACCATGTCTGTAATCCCCTTTAAAAAATCTTCTGGTATACACTCCCCGCGTTCCACTTCCTTTAGGGCAGCTTCCCATTCTGTGGTCAGTTTTGCAGATTTTATAGTATCCGGCAACACGTTTGTGAGTTCCAATCCCCTTTTAGTAGGAATCAAACATTTATTTTTTCGCTCCACAAATCCGCCTTTTACCAATTTTTCAATTACACCTGCACGGGTGGCTGGCGTACCAAGCCCTGTACGCTCCACGTCCTCCATCTGTGCAAATTCTTCTGCGCCTGCGTTCTGCATAGCAGAAAGCAGTAAATCTTCTGTATATCGTTTTGGCGGGCTTGTTGTCCCCTCTTTTAAAAGTGCATCTTCTGCGGTCAGTTCTTGCCCCTTTGTAAGTTCTGGTAAAGGTACAGGCGGGTTTTCTTCTGTTTTTTCTCTTAAAGTGCCACGAAATGCCCGTTCCACTCCCTTCCAGCCGCAAGAAAGTTCCCTATGCCCTTTTGCTGTAAATTCCACTCCTCCACAGGAAATCGTAACTGCTGTGTCTGCATATCTGTATTTATCTGGGCAAACAGCACATAAGAGCCGCATGACAAGTAAAGCAAGAAGGTTTCTCTCGCCAGTTGGAAGTTCTTCCAGACGGACATTTGCAGATTCATTTGTAGGAAGTATGGCATGATGATCGCTAACTTTAGCGTTGTCTATTACTTGCGCTGTATGAACCACACCGGAAAATCCAGAAGTAAACGGAAATATATTTGCAACGGATTGGCACAAAGCTGGCAGTCCCTCTGCCATATCTTCTGTTAGATAATGGGAATCTGTACGCGGATAAGTCACCAGTTTCTTTTCATATAAAAGTTGGATATAGTCTAACGTTTGCTGTGCAGTATAACCATACAGGCGGTTGGCTTCCCTTTGTAATGCCGTAAGGTCATGGAGTTTTGGTTGTTTTTCCGTTTTTTCCTGCCTCTCTACTACTTGCACTGTGACAGGCTTCCCCAGACAGGACTTACGCAGCTTCTCTGCATCTGTTTTGCTGGAAAAACGCCCGCTTGTAACCTGAAATCCACTACAATCCAGCTCCACCGTATAAAATTTTTCTTTTTGGAATGTAGCGATTGCCTGTTCCCGTTGCGTAAGCAGCGTAAGCGTTGGTGTCATAACACGCCCAACATTCAGAGTTTCCCCACCATAAAGTGTTGTAAAAAGGCGGGTTGCGTTAATCCCCACCAGCCAATCTGCTTTGGCACGGCACAAGGCGGCTTCATAAAGCGCATCATACTTTTCATGAGGACGTAAGTTCTGAAAACCTTCCCTGATAGCAGTATCTTCCATTGAAGAAATCCAGAGCCGCTTAAAAGGTTTTTTGCACCCTGCCTGATGATATACCAAACGGAAGATTAGTTCTCCCTCGCGTCCTGCGTCCGTCGCTTCGATTAGTTCTTCCACATCTGGGCGTTCCATTAGACTTTTTATAATGTCAAACTGCTTTTGTGTGACAGGCGATACTACAAACTGCCACGGATTTGGCAGAATTGGTAAATCCTCACGCAGCCACTTAGAATAGTGCGAATCGTAACGGTCAGCAGCGGCAAGCGCTACCAGATGCCCCACGCACCAGCTTACCAAATAGCCCGCGCCTTCCAGATAACCGTCCTTACGCCCTGTCACGCCGATGGCTTTTGCTATGGACTGCGCAACGCTCGGTTTTTCGGTTAAAATCAAGATAGCCATATGTAACACCTCCTAAACTATTTGCAAATCAAGCAGGGAAGGTTGCTTCCCCTACCCGCCGTGCAGCCGATGCGCCATTTTAATGGCAAATTTCCTCTGCATCGGCGTATACACAACAAAGACAGCCTCTTATAAGACTGTCTTTGCTGCTTTTGCCTTTTTATTGGGATATCAGATAACTTATCCGTTCTCATTCCTTTTATGGGGCTGTTGTATCACTTGCTGTATCTTTTTGTCTATCTCTCCAAAGGAAAATCCCACATAAAACAGCTAATAAAAAACAGCCTACAGACAAAGCATAAATCCTAATTGGCAGATTTTCCCCTGTTTTTGGTAATAAATCCTGTGGATTTGTATGCTCCAGATCTATTTCGCTTGTCACTTCTACCAAAGTCATTCCTTCTGTAATCACATTAAAATAAATGCGGGCAGTTTCCACACCATAGCCGGGTGCTGCTTTGGTTTGCATTAAATAATATTCTCCTTCTGGAAGGGATAATGACGTGGTTCCATTTTTCACTGTTAGTTCCGTGATTTTTTTATTTCCCTTTCTATAAATAACAAACACTGCCCCGGATAATTTTTCTCCAGTGCCTTCCCCAGCGTTTTGAATATAAAGATTGCCAGTTTTCTTATTCATTGTCTGGTTCTCTGGTTTTGTTGTCGTTTCTGCTGTGCTTTTTTCTGGCAGCTCTGGATATTCTTCTGTATCAGTTACCGTCAAGCCCCTGTTTCTTTCCACTTCCGCCGCATATACTGTCATTGGAAAATCTGGCAGTAAAAAAAGGCATACTGCCAAAAAAATCATTGTAATCTGTTTCAAATGGATATCCTCCTTTCATTCTTCCAGCAGCGCACGAACAAGGAACCGGTGCGTTGCCGTTCTTACCGGGGTACATGTGTAAAGTGTAAGCTGCGCCATTCCCACAGGCGGCGCAGCAAATACCGCTGGATCGTCTGGTTCTGTAGTTAAGGTTTCTGACACTACAAACCGTGTGGTTTTCCTGTCTGTCCCAATAAAAAATATCTCATCATCCGTTTCCAGTTCTTCCAGACGGTTAAAATGCTGTCCCCATATATAGCTGCGGTGTCCTGCGATTACAGCATTTCCCTCACTGCCAATAGGTGCTGTCTGCATCACCCACCCCTCTGATACATTGAGCTGTTCTTTTGTCACGCCAGCCGTCACTGGAAGTTGTGCTTCTATTTTGGGGATTATCAGCATCCCAATCACTGCCCCGGCTTCTGGCATAAATATTTTAGTTGTTCCAGTTTTTATTTCCTTATTGATTGCTCTGGCTTCTCCTGTTTCTTCTATTATAATAGAAAACCCATTTTCTTTTTTGTCAGCAGCTTTTTCCTTCTGTATTTCTTTTGTATCCACAGACAGCCTGATACTGGCTGTGTCCTCCTCATTTATTTGCTGTTCCAACAGCAAGAGAAGGGCTTCCTGCTCTTTCTGTTCCTGCCTGTGTTCCCATACAGGATACAAGGCAAGCATCGTTCCAGCAAATGCAGCGGCAAAAAGCAACGCAAGCAAGAGTGCCTTTTTATGTATCTGTTTCAATGGTTTTCCTCCTTGTATAAAATCTGTTGTCAGTCCTATTAGTGTGCATTAAAAATAGAACGTGAAATGGAACTGGTTTTAAACAGTGAAAAACACAAAAGCAGTGTATATCCCGCACAGCTCCATATCGCAGCATGGATATTTTCTGCACTCCCAATTCCTGCAATAAGAGCAGCATAAATCGCAATACACACCATAATAAAAAAGCCCTGCAAACCAAGTGCGACAAGCCCACGCAGATAATTATTCCCCATCTGCCCCCATTCTCGGTTGGTCATGGTTGCAAAGGGAATTGCACCCACGGAACAGTAAATATAGATTTCCACCATACGCCCCACCAGCACCAGCATGACACAGACAGACAGGATTGGTGTGGTGATCCGGATTAATATGCTTTCCACCAGAAGTCCAAACAGTTCCCCGTTTCCCATTGTTTCAAGCTGGTCTGGCAGACTGCCTAAAACAGTGTCAAACTGGATTGCCGTGTTCCCTGTGATTACACCTGTGCTCTGTTGTACCACAGTCTGTGACAGTTCAAAAACCGCCATCGTAATATCAAATGTATGTGTAACAAGATAAACTGCCACAAATACTTTGAAAATCCACTTGAAGAAAATAAATGTTTCAAAATCATGCATGTTATTTCTCTCCGCTATCATACTGATTAATTCATAGCAGAGAACAAACGTTAAAATAATTCCGGCTATAGGAACAATCACGTTGTTGGATAATGACTGGATCATGGAGAACACCCCAGGATTCCATCCCTGGGGTGTCAGTGCTACGTCCGCTGCCACGTCCCCAACCGTATCATTCACTTGATCGAACAGCCCGGACAGATTTCCCATAATGCACTCAATGAGAAATTCCTTGATCCACTGTCCAATCTGGTCGAGAATATTCAGCATAGGCTGTCACCACCTTAACTGAACAGATTGGCAAGCAGTGGAATAAGCTGCATACCAATCAGTGCAACGCCGCCGCC